>Ga0326727_10001482_pt1 | contig 86415 bp, 66 predicted proteins | sample MB2enrmetagenome_FD_207643 | JGI IMG/M metagenome (GOLD analysis project Ga0326727, IMG submission 207643) | Lab enriched peat soil microbial communities from McLean, Ithaca, NY, United States - MB29MY | ecosystem: Environmental > Terrestrial > Soil > Wetlands > Peat | place: USA: New York...
GATTCGACATGAATACCCCCGGCAGCGAGGGCGCAAGGAAGTTGAGAAATACAAGATTCGCACCCAGGTACTTCCAGAAGCCAACACCAAAGTATTGCGATATAGGCAGCGTGCTTAAAGGCCACAGCCCAATGGCCGCGAAAACTATCACCGTAAAGTAGGCGGGATAGATGCGCCGGACCCGCTTGTCCAAGTACGAGCGGAGGGACGATGAGCGCGTATAACTGCGATAAATCAGAAGCCCGCTTATGACAAAGAAGGACCGGACGGCAAATTGCGGTGATAGATACCGTTCAAAGGCAGAGAAGGCAGGTATGCCAGACAGTGCATGGACATGATACAACGCAACTATCGACGCCAGGATCAAGCGCAGGCAATCCAGGTTGTTTTTGCTGAAGTCCGCGCTGCCTCTCACTCGACCGCCTTCTCTTTACAAAAAACTAATGTGAATTGTTCCTGCTCTGGTAAGGAATCTCCAGAGAGTGCTGGAGATTAATCCATGATGGCGCGCTCAATGCGTTCTTCCTCAATAAACCGGATAACTCCGAGATCTCCCAAGCGGAAGCGGCTCTTCAACAGGATACCGCAATCGCCGACACCCTATCCATTGAACTCCGCGACGGACCCCCAACCGGCGAATCTGGCCTGGAAGAAACGGCGGCGGTTGCAGATGCTTCTTCTGCAGGCCATAAGTGTACCGGCCTGAGTCAGCTCAATGGTTGCGGTGGCGGGGGATCTGGTGTGGGAGGCTCTGGCAAGTCTGGCGCCTCGGCCCCCGTCAATTCAATAGTGACCTTGATCGCTACGTTGGGATCGCTCTCGCTTACGGTGAACTGACTTCCCAACAACCGCATGAAGCCATAGCAGCCTCTACCGATCGGTTGAGGCCATTGTGTCTGCGCGGTTCTTGCTGGCGTGCAGGTCTCTGGAGCGTCTCGCCTGCCGGGCCGGGCAGAGCGTTGGCCATGGAACCGGCGGCCCTCCTCTTTGCGTATTGACTCTCAGCGTGTTCAATTGCGGACGGCGGCGAGCGCAAACGGACACCTGAATCGGCGGCACGGAATCCGGAATTGCTTCTATCCCCTGTGATTTCAGCATATTCCTTCCCTTACATCTGTGGCCGCTTGCGTGCTACACAAGAGAACGTGGCAGATGCGACGAGAATTTGCAACCCAAGCCGCAAAACGGCTGTCCAAGCGCGGTGAGCAGCTTTTCAAGGAGGTTTTCAGATGACAGGCACAATCTCAATCGACACGGCAATCTTTCCGGCCAGCGAATATACCGGGCCGACGGAATTGGCTGAACTGGTTCGGGGCAGTGAGCAGGCCTTGCTCGCCCGGTTCGCCCCGCTCGTTCGCCGGCAAAGCGTGACGCTGGATATGAGTTCCATCGAGCGCATCGACGCGGCGGGCATCGCCGCCCTCATCTCGCTCTACGTCGGCGCGCGCGAGGCCGGCCATTCTTTCACGGTCGTGAATCCCTCGCCGCATATCGCCGAGATCCTGGCGCTGGTAGGCCTGGAGCGGATTCTTGTGACCCGGCATGTGGCCGTAAAATCACAATCCGACCCTGAGTTCTATTGCTCCGCTGCTTGAAAACGGCCGCGATCTTTCCAAATCGGCGCGTTCTGCCGGTTTTCGCATCAAAATGCGATAAATATGCCGCATGAATGGTGCATGGTTTGAATGCCAATCGTATCGAATGTGACCTTCGGCACAGGCAACTGTATACTAGAGACGATATTCGTAGTAACGACGAATCAATCCCGCGCAGCGCTTTCCGATGCCTGGACGACTGGCGCGCGCTCAGCCTGACAACCGCATCTTCCTGTTGAAATGCTGAGTCGCGTCCCGCCATCCTCAAATGCGGACCGCAATCGCGGAATAACCAAATGGAGGTTTCATCGCATGACGCAGGGCGCTGTGGACAAGTCGTCTGCCGTTAAAGCAGGCTCAACACAACACGTTTTTTTCTTCGGCGGCGGCAAAGCCGAGGGTAATGGAAAGATGAAGGATGTGCTGGGCGGCAAGGGCGCCGGCCTGGCTGAGATGACCAATGTGGGACTACCGGTGCCTCCGGGATTCACCATTCAGACTGAGGCCTGTCGCGAGTACATGCGCGGCGCGCTGAGCCCCGAAGTGGACATTGAGATGTACGCCGCGCTGGAGCGGCTGGAGAAACTGCAAGGCCAAAAGCTGGGTGCGGGCAAAAATCCACTGCTGGTGAGTGTTCGCTCGGGCGCCAAGTTCTCCATGCCCGGCATGATGGACACCATTCTCAACCTGGGCCTCAACGACCAGGCGGTGGAAGCGCTGGCCAAGCTGAGCAACAACCCTCGCTTTGCCTATGACTCCTATCGCCGCCTGATCCAGATGTTTGGCGACGTGGTGCTCGATGTTCCCAAGAAGCATTTTGAGCACATCTTCGACAGCGTGAAGAAGCGCGCCAAAGTAAAGTTCGACTACGAGCTCAAGCCTGACGCGCTTAAAGAGATCATCGCCGAGTACAAAAAGCTGGTGAAGAAGGAGACCGGTAAGGAGTTTCCGCAGGCGCCGCTGGATCAACTGGTTCTGGCCCGCAACGCGGTCTTCCGCAGTTGGATGAACGAGCGCGCCAAGACCTATCGCCGCATCAACCGCATTGATGACTGGCTGGGCACCGCGGTTAACGTGCAGGCCATGGTCTTCGGCAACCTGGGCGAAACCTCGGGCACCGGCGTCGGCTTCACGCGTAACCCCGCCACCGGCGAGAAGATGTTCTTCGGCGAGTATCTGATGAACGCGCAGGGCGAGGATGTGGTCTCCGGCGTGCGCACGCCACTGCCCATCAGCGAGCTTGAGCGTGTGATGCCCGATTGCTATCAGCAGCTCAAAGACATCACCGGCCGCATGGAAAAACACTACCGCGATATGCAGGATTTCGAGTTCACCATCCAGGATGGCAAGCTCTATATGCTGCAAACCCGCAACGGCAAGCGCACCGGCCTGGCCGCGGTTCGCGTGGCCATCGACATGGTCAACGAGAAGCTCATCACGCAGGAAGAGGCGATTCACCGCGTCGAGCCGAATCAACTGTACGACTTCCTGGTCCCCCGCCTGGTGGAAAAGGGCGAGAAGATCGAAGTGCTGGCCACCGGCCTGCCTGCCTCTCCCGGAGCGGCTGTCGGCCAAATCGTCTTCTCCGCCGAGGACGCTGTCAAGCATCACGCCAACGGCAGCTACCCGGTCATCATCCTGGTGCGCGGCGAGACCACGCCAGAGGATATCGCCGGCATGGAAGTCGCCGATGGCATCCTGACCTCGCGCGGCGGCATGACCTCGCACGCAGCCGTCGTTACCCGCGGCATGGGCAAGTGCTGCGTGGCCGGCGCGGGCGATTGCACCGTGGACGAAGCCAACAAGGAGCTCCGCGTAAAGGGCAAGACCTTCAAGCAGGGCGACTGGCTCTCGCTCGACGGCACCACCGGCCGTGTTATCGCCGGCAAGCTCAAGACGCTGGACGCCCAGCCCGACGATCCCGATCTGGTCACCTTCATGTCTTGGGTCGATCCGGTCCGCCGCCTCAGAGTCCGAGCCAATGCCGATATCCCCCGCGACGCCAAGATGGCCCGCCAGTTTGGAGCCGAGGGCATCGGCCTCTGCCGCACCGAGCATATGTTCTTTGCCGAAGACCGCATCGAGCACATGCGCACTATGATTCTCTCCGACAGCGAGAAAGATCGCCGCGCGGCTCTGAAGAAGCTTCTGCCCATGCAGCGCGCCGACTTCGCCGGCCTCTTCAAGTCGATGGAGTCGCTGCCCGTGACCATCCGCCTGCTCGATCCGCCGCTGCACGAGTTCCTGCCCAAGCGCGAGGATCTGCTGGTCGAGATTCAGCACCTGGAAGACACCAAGCCCCGCTCGCCCAAGCTCAAGGAGTTGCGTCCGCTGCTAGCACGCGTTGAAGAGCTGCACGAGCAGAATCCCATGCTCGGATTGCGCGGCTGCCGCCTCGGCATCGCCTTCCCCGAGATCACCGAGATGCAGGTTCGCGCCATCATCGAGGCTGCCGTAGCTGCCAAGAACAAGGGCGCCGATCCGCACGTCGAAATCATGATTCCGCTGATCGGCTCTGTTGAGGAGATGCGCAACCAGGCCGTCATCGTTCGCCGCGTCGCCGATGAGGTCTTCAAGGAGAAGGGCGCCACCGTGGATTACATGGTGGGCACCATGATCGAACTGCCCCGCGCCGCCCTCACCGCCGACCAGATCGCCGAAGAGGCTGAGTTCTTCAGCTTCGGCACCAACGATCTGACGCAGACCACCTTCGGCATCAGCCGCGACGACATCAACCACTTCCTGCCGGCCTATATGAAGGCGGGCATCTTCAAGCAGGACCCCTTCGCCACCCTCGACCAGGCCGGCGTCGGGCAACTCTTGCAGATGGCCGCAACCAAGGGTCGCGCCACACGCGCCAACATCAAGCTAGGCATCTGCGGCGAGCATGGCGGCGATCCCGAGTCCGTCAAGTTCTGCCACCGCATCGGCCTCAACTACGTCTCCTGCTCGCCCTTCCGTCTGCTGACGGCCCGGCTGGCCGCGGCGCAGGCAGCCATCGAGGAGAAGCAGTCCGGACCGGCCCACACCACCAGCTAGGCTGGAACTTGCCGGCACAACCATCAAGGGCGCAGCCAACCGGCTGCGCCCTTGGCGCGTCTGGCATACAGCCGGCTGGTTGGGAAATGGGAGACGGGCGGTCGAAGTTCGCGGTCTCCCAGGTCTCAAAGTCGAGACCTGGGGCACCTATCAGAGTCCTGAAATCCAGCACGTGCATCAGTTGAGCAGTGCGACGACCTGCTGCCAATCGGTGGTGGTCAGAAACTCGTAGAGTCGCCAGTTCGGAAGGTCTTCCTGCCTGAGGTTGGCGTGATCTGGACCCACCGCCGGATAATACGAGATGTCAACAGAGATGATCTGCATATCAGAGAGTGGAAGCGAGCGGTCGAAGAAATCGGGGTTCGTCGTCACCAGCTCCTCCGCGCGTGGCGCGCCGGGCGCCACCAGCCCAGACGCGTCGGGTCCTTCCGACTCTTTGTCATACCATGCCGGCGATGCACGCTCAGCGGGCGTCATTCGGGCCAGCTCGGCGCGAAGGGGTTTGACGGTGCGGTCCGGCGAGACCTGCTCAGGTGCTTGTTGGGCGGCTTGCCTGCGCTGCGCCTCGCAGAGGGCCTGACTCGCCTTCAACTGGGCCGGCATATCAGCCTCCAGCTTCTCCATATCTGTTCGATACCGCTCGGCTCCAGCTGGATCGGTCTTCTTGGTTACCTGGTAGACTTCCTCGGTTGTCTTGCGGCGTTCGTCCCGGTGGGAGATCCATTCGTTGTAAGCCGTTGTGCACGGGGGCGGCGTCGATTTCATCGCTGCGGCCAGGGGGGCGTTCAGACGCTCGCGCTCGCGAATAAGCGCCAACACAAGCTGTTCGCGGGTCACTGGCACCCATGGGGCGCGATTTCTTTTGGTTAAAATGAGTTTCATATCCCCAGAACGATGTTCATAGACAGGAAACCCTCCAACGCTCGCCGGCGTCGCATGCAGCATGTAGTGGATCTGGCGGCCATCGGGCAGCCGTATGCGTTCTGCCCAAGGCATGTCGCCGAGGGTATCCGTCAGATTATTGACGTGGACCCACGCTTCGTAATCCGTAAACTTCTGTAGGCCCACCTGTCCATTTTCCAAAAGCAAGTAGTACCGCAACTGTATATTCAGCGCGTACGCGGGCGGATGATGGACGCAGGGCTGGTTCTCGCATTGATCGGGTTCGTCGAACCTCTCGTCATTGGCATACATGTAGGGTTCGATTCCCATTGGAGGGTTGAATGTTTTGGATTGTTGAATGGCTGTGATGAGCTCGCTGATTTTGGCGTCGAATCTGCTCTTTTCAGCAGCGCTGAAACCTGCCTGCACCATTGCAATCTGGTAGTCGTGGCGTTCCAGCGTCCACTTGCCCACTTTGTCAGGGACATAGCGTGTCTGCGCTGCCAGCCCTCCGGCCAGGCACCCGGCAATCAGGACGGTCTGAGCAATGCTCCGAATGCGTGACGCCATGATTCCCTCTCATCCGGCGCTGTACGCTGCCCTTACTGCTTCACCAGCTCCACGCGGCGGTTTTTGGCGCGGCCATTCTCGCTGTCATTCGACGCTACGGGAGCGTAGGGGCCACACCCGTAGGCCTTCAGCCTGTAGGCTGGGACCGCATAGTTCGTCGTGAGCGCGGCAAGCACCGCCTCTACGCGCCGGCGCGCAAGGTCCATGTTCAGGTCGACCGCGCCCTGGTTGTCGGTGTGCCCGACGACATAGAGCTTCAGCCTGGGGTCGCCTTGAAGCAGCTTGGCGATCTCGTTCAGCGTCGCGTTGGACTCCGGCTTCACATCAGCCTTGCCGGTGTCGAAGTAGATCCCGTAAACCGAAGCGTGGCCGGTGCGGTTGATGTCGTTGGCCAGCGTCGCGGCGTTCACTGTGATCAGGTCAGATTCCATGGGCTTCACTTCGATGACGTAAAGCTCGGCATTGGCTCGGGAATCCCCGCCCTGGTCGTCAATCAGCAAGCTTACATAAACGTCGCCCTCCGGCCGCGCCAGCTTCGCCGAAACATAATGAATCCCGTGCTCGGGTCCCCAGTAATCGGCGCTGTCGCCGCTGTTGGCGTACGCATTTGCAATCGTGCTCCCGCAACCCTGCGGGCCACACGTAAAGAGCGTCTCAAACCCGCCCTTCCTGAGCGCGGATTGATAGTTGCGAAAGACCTCCAGAACCGTGCGTCCCGCGGGCGCCACGTAAACGATGCGGGTGATCTTCCCCTCTAAATGCTGGTTCTTGGTAATCGTGTTCTCCACATCGACCGGGCCCAGCGGAAGGCTGAACTCATCGTACGTTTTGGTCAGGTACTTCGCGATATACGAGCCGGGATACCGCGAAATCAAGGGGTGGTCCTTGCTTCCCTCTATATCCTGGTCCTGTGCCGCGGCGAAGACCGCCGATAGACCGATCAGTAGACCGGCTACGAATGCTCTGCGCATGAAAGCTGACATGGGTTCCTCCTGGACAGGTAGTTTCATTCCCCCCGGGAACAACACAGGATTATACTCCCAGGGTAAAGTTCCGGCGTGCCTGATCCTGTCGATTTTCTGCTCTTCCGCCAAGCGGGGTCCCCAACACACGAACTTTGCGTGTTGGGGTGGAAATGCGCGAAAGGATGGGGCGCCAGGTACCCCAGGTCTCAATATTATGAGACCTAGGAGACCCCGAACCTTACACGAGCGAACAGCGAGCGGCTGGCCGCACCGCAGGTGCTATTCTTCCTCTTCCTCCACCGGTCGCTTGGCGTTGGCCAAGATTTTGTCGGCCACCAACTGCGGGACGATGTCGTAGTGGTCCATCTCCATGCGGTAGCTGCCTTTGCCTTGCGTCATCGAAGTTAGCAGGGTTCCGTAGGTTAGCATTTCGGCCATGGGAACTTCGGCGTTGATAATCGTCGTCCGGCCCTTGGAGTTGGTGCCCTGGACGCGGCCGCGGCGGCTGCTGAGGTCGCCCATCAGTGTTCCGGCAAACTCGTCCGGCGCCTCGATCTCGACCTTCATGATGGGTTCGAGGAGACACGGCTTGGCCGTTTCCATGGCCTTTCTAAACGCAAGCCGCCCGGCCATCTTGAAACTCATTTCGTTGGAGTCGACGTCGTGATAACTGCCGTCGTAGACGGTGGCTTTGAAGTCGACGACCGGGTAGCCGGCGAGATAACCGCGGGCGGCTGACTCAACAATACCTTTCTCGATGGCGGGGATGAAGTTCCGCGGGATGGCGCCGCCGAAGACTTCGCTGGCGAACTCGAAGCCTGCGCCGCGCGTCATGGGTTCCATGCGAATCTTGCAGTCGCCGAATTGGCCGTGGCCGCCGGTCTGCTTTTTGTGGCGTCCCGGCGCCTCGACCTTGGCGCGGATGGTCTCGCGATAGGGCACCTTGGGGGCCTTGAGCGTGACTTCGGCGTGGTAGCGCTTTTTGAGGCGGCTGACGATGGCCTCGATGTGCGGCTGGCCTGCGCCGGCGATGAGGAACTCGTTGGTCTGCGGATCGCGGAAGAAGCGAATGAGCAGGTCTTCTTCCATCAGCTTGTGGATGGCGGGGGCGAGCTTGTCTTCGTCAGCGCGGGATTTTGGCTCGATGGCGTAGGTCATCGCGGGCTCGGGAAGCGGGAAGAGATCGATCTGGATCTCCGAACCCTTTTGGCCGAGCGTGTCGCCGGTGAGGGTGTCGCGCAGCTTGGCCACCGCGCCCAGGTCGCCGGCGTGCAGCTCGGGAACTTCGACGGCCTTGCGCCCCTGCATCACAGACAAATGAGAAAAACGCTCCTGGCCGCGCCGCGTGTAGTTCTCGACGGTGGCGTCGTTCTTGACCACGCCGCCGATGACCTTGAAGAAGCTGATTCTTCCCGCGAAGGGGTCGGTCATGGTCTTGAAGACCATCATCGAAAGCGGCGCGCTGTCGGCGATCTTGCGGGTGGTTTTGCCGGCCTCAGGATCGTCGGAGGCGGAGGCATCGATAGTGGGGATGCGGACAGCGATGGTGCCGCGCTCGACGGGCGATGGGACGTAGGCCTTGATGAAGTCGAGCAGGTGGTCGAGGGCCATGTTGCCCAGGCCGCTGCTGAAAAGCACGGGGAAGATGCGGTCTTCGCGGATAGCCTCATGCAGCGCAGCGATCAGGTGCTCTTTGGTGAGTGTGCCGGTCTCGAAGTACTCCTCCATCAGCTCGTCCTTGGCTTCGGCGACCAGCTCGACCAGCGCCTCGTGGCGTGTCTTGGCGTCGGCGGCCAGGCTGGCGGGAATCTCAGCAGTGACCTTGCCGCGGCCGTCGCCGCCGGATGTGTAGTAGAAGGCCTCCATGGTGACCAGATCGACGACGCCGTGAAAGCCCTCGGCGCCGGAGATGGGCAGCTGTACGGGCACGCAGTTGCGGCCCCAACGGTCGACCAGTTCGTCAATCAGCGCGCTCAAGCCCCCGCCGCCGCCGGCCTTGGGGTGGTCCATCTGATTGATGACGACGACACGGGGGACGCCTGCCTCGTCGGCGTAGCGCCAGACGCGCTCGCTGACCGGCTCGACGCCATTCTGGGCGTTGACCACCACGACGGCCGTTTCAACGGGCAGCAGCGCCGCGCGGGCCTCGTGAGAGAACATGTGGAAGCCGGGGGTGTCGATGAGATTGATTTTGACGCCCTGCCACTCGACAAAAGCGACGGCATTTTGCATGGTTGCGCCGCGGGCGACTTCTTCCTCGTCATAGGCGGTCACGGCCGTGCCATCTTCCACGCGGCCCTGGGTGGGGGTCATCTTGGCGGCATGCAGCAGAGCGGCGATCAAGGTGGTTTTGCCACTGTGCGCATGCCCCACTACAGCTACGTTGCGGATCTCACTTCCCTGATACGTTTTCATGGTGTTCTCCTCCACCTGTGGTGGGACAGGCGGCCACCTGCGGTGGGGCAGGCGCTTTTGGCTGGTCCGCGCCAGAAAAAAGGCGCGGAAGTTGAGTTAATGGAATAACGGTGCAATTGTTGGATGGAATGAGGGCGGGACAGGGAATCCGCAAGGACGCCCTTAGGGGCGTGCCTGTGGCCGGATTGAGGGGCCACGTGTCCCGGTCTGCCGTCTTCCTCGTCCTTCATTGGGAGGGTCTCGGGCCGGCGCCGCGCGGATGAGGGATGGAGGAGCCGCGGAGCGTCTATCTCTAAAAATCGGATGCTATCACACCCGGAGTATGAACGTCCTGTGACTTGGCGCACCGTGGCGGCCGTAATCCTTCAGTGGGCGTTTCCCCACATCTCCCTTCCCGCGCCCGCGGAAGCGGCTGGAACTCGACGTGGGCATGGCAGATAGTATGGAATAGACATCTTGGATAGAGGCGAAGCGCCTCGCTCCGGACACATTTTCCGAGAGAAAGGCCATTTCCGTGCTGCATCGTTCTGTTTCTACTGTTCTTGCCGCGTGCTTTTTACTGGCATTGGCCTGCGGAGCGCTGGCGCAGCCTCCGGCGACTACTCCGGCTCCGGCGGCAGCGCCGGCATTCACCATGCCGCCGCCCCATGTAAACGCACCGCTGGGCGAGATTAAACGATGGCCGGGAGACGGGAATGGGGCTTACAAGACGCACCACTATCGCGACCTGTTTGCCGAACAGGGGCATACGGCGGCGGAAAGCCGGGCAAAGATCGAGAAGGCGTTTCAGCAGCTGTTTCATGGCGACGGACAGGAGGAACGGGTCTACTTTGAGACCGGGGCGAATCAGAACGGGCCGCTGGCTTACATCACGGACTGGGCAAACAATGACGCGCGCACGGAGGGCATGAGTTACGGCATGATGATTGCCGTCCAGTTAGACAAGAAGCGCGAGTTTGACGCGCTGTGGAACTGGTCGAAGACCTACATGCTGATCACCGATCCGAAAAATCCTTCCGTGGGTTACTTCGCCTGGTCATTCAACACCGATAGCACGCCGCGCGCAACGGGAGCCGCGCCGGACGGCGAAGAGTATTACGTCATGGCGCTCTACTTTGCCGCGCATCGCTGGGGCAACGGGAAAGGCATCTATAACTACCAGGCCGAGGCGGACAAGATCCTGCGCGGGATGCGGCACCGCCCGGTGCTGACGGGAACAGGCCCCTTCCGGATTCACCCCGAGGATGCGCCGTTTACCATGCCGGATCATCCCTGGCCGAGCCCCAACAATAAGAATCGGGAGCGCGAGCGGCAGGCGGCCATAGCCGCCGGCAAGGCTTCGTCGTCGCCGCCAAGGTTCCTCTTCGGCCGTGGGCCGCGCACCGAGACGATTGGGCCGATGGTGGACGAGGATCATTTCATGATCCGCTTTTTGCCGAACGTGGATGTTGTATCGACGGATGCCAGCTATCATCTGCCGGCATTCTATGAGTTGTGGGCGCGCTGGGGACCCGTGGAGGACCGGGTGTTCTGGGCCAAGGCGGCCGATGTGAGCCGTGATTTTTTCAACAAGGTCACCGGCCCCCAGACGGGACTGACTCCCGACATGAGCAACCTGGACGGGACAGCGATGATGGGCTGGGATGGAAAGCCGGCGGCCTTCGGTTACGACTCGTGGCGGAGCGTGAGCAACTGGAGCGTGGATTCCTCGTGGTGGCGCAAGGATGCGCGGGAGACGGAGCTGAGCGACCGGCTGCAGAAGTTCCTGACCGGCGAGGGAATCGACAAGTTTGCTGATCGCTACACGCTGGAGGGCAAGCCGCTGTCAACGCGGCATTCGGTGGGGATGCTTGCGACAGCCGCGGTGGGTAGTTTTGCGGCGACGCCGGGGCCAGCTGCCAAGGCGTTTGTGGAAACGCTCTGGAATACGCCGGTTCCTTCCGGCGAGCAGCGCTACTTCGACGGAATGCTCTACCTGATGAGCATGATGCATTGCAGCGGAAACTTCAGGATTATCGAATGAAATCAGGGGTGGCACACCTTCCACATTCCGAAAATCAGAGGAGGGATGGATGATCAGGCAGATGGCTGAGGACGAAGCGGCAAGTTCCGGCTGGAGGGGCTTCTACACCGTCGCCGGAACAGCCATGCTGTTCTCGGTGCTGGTCGTAGTGGCGGAGATCCTGATCGGCTTTCTTCCCGGAGCGGCGCATGCCTCGCAACGAACCGTGACTGTGATCGACTGGTTCACGCTCTTCCAGAACAACTGGTTCCTTGGGCTGCGCAACCTTGGCCTCCTGAATCTGATTGGAGCGGCTTTGTTGACCCCGGCGTTTTTGGCGATGTACTTCGCTCTGCGGCGCGAGAACAAACCCTGGGCAGCGTTGGGTGCAATCCTGTTTTTTATGGGATGGCCGTCTACCTGGCCAGCAATCGGGCCTTCGCGATGCTCTCCCTCAGCGGCCAGTATGCCAGCGCCGCCACCGATGCGCAGAGGTCCTTGCTGGCGGCGGCGGGACAAACCATGCTGGTGGAAGGGTTAAGCCGCACGGGCATCTTCCTCATCGACACCGCGGGCCTGGTTCTTTCCGCCGTCATGCTGAGGGGCAAAATCTTCGGCAAGGCGACGGCAACGGCGGGAGTGGTGGGAAATGGCCTGATGATCGTCCTTGAAATGATTCTCGCCTTCGCGCCAGGATGGTCCACGGTCTGGCTGATCGTTGCCATGTGCGGCGGGGGTTTCCATCATGGTCTGGTACATCCTAGTAGGCCTACGGCTGCTCCAGATGGGAGCGGCTGAAGAGGAAGCGGAGGGTTGAAAAGGCACAATATCAATCTCTCTCACACACAGTCAGCTTGACCTGGCCGTGTGCGTGCGCTTCCTATCTGTGGAACTAGCGCGTCCACAGCTCCATCGGCGACAATGATTTCGTTATGGACAAACTCTCTCGCCGCGATTTTCTGCAGACTGCTTCCGCCGCCGCGCTTGTCACTGCCGCCGCGCCCTCGCTTGCCGCAACTTTGGCCCCCTCCACGGGCCGCCAACGGGTCTTGATCGGCTCCAACACGGCCGATGGTATTCTGGCCTACGATTGGAACCCGGCCACAGGCGAACTGGCTCCGGCCGGGGTGGCCGCCAAACTCGACCGGGTGGACTGGCTCACGTACTCGGAAGACCGCAAATTCCTCTTTGCCGCTTCCGAAGTCCACGCATTCAACGGCAAGCCCACCGGCGGCGTGGTCAGCTTCAGTGTGGCGAATGGGGAACTGAAGCAGCTCTCGCGCCAGAACTCGGCCAGTGTGGGCACCTGCCACATCGCTCTGGACCAAACCGGAAGGGTGCTGGTTTCGGCCGACTACACCGGCGGCGGCGCGGCGAGTTTTCTGGTGACCGATGGCAAGCTCAGCCCCGCTGTATGGAACGAAATCTACGTCGGCCACGGGCCTAATAAGGACCGGCAGGAGAAGGCGCACGCGCACTTCGCCTCTTTCTCGCCGGACAACCGATTTGCCTACATCAACGATCTGGGAAAAGATTGCATTCACATTTACAAGCTGAACTCCGAGACGGCGATGTTGACCGCGGCGGGGAGTTATACGGCCAGGCCCGGCGCGGGGCCGCGCACGCTGCACTTTTATCCCAACGGGCATACCGCTTACTCGGTGAATGAGCTGGATTCGACGATAGACGTGCTGGAGTGGAGCAAGGCAGACGGCAGCTTGACCTTAGTGACTCGAATTGAGCTTCTGCCCGAGGGCTATCACGGCCCCACGCGCGCCTGCGACACGGTGATCACTCGCGACGGAAAGTTTGTCTATTTTGCCAATCGCGACAATAACTTCCTTTATAGCTTCCGCGCAGACTATCAAAGTGGCAAACTAACTCCCATCGCGCGCAGCAATTGCGGCGGCAAGACACCGCGCAACTTTGCACTGGACCCCACGGAGAGCTGGATGCTGGTGGCGAATCAGGACTCGAATCTGATCAGCGTCTTCCGGCGGAACAAGCAAACCGGAGCGCTGGCCGATGAGGGCAATAGTTTTGCGGCAGCCGAGCCGATGCGGATATTGTTTACGTAGGCTCGGCTTTGTACCGGAATTTCACTTTCTACTTTTGCACTACGCCAAGTTCGTTCCAAATAGCAGGGTTATCCGTTATATAAAATATCGGCTCCATCTTTCTATGTTCGACAATGTCAGTTATGCCGTTTACCGTGATTACTTCGTAGGCTGGATAACCAGGAGGAAATCCTTGCGGAGGATTCTTCAGTTGCATAGGCTCTAAGCCTTTGTCCTTGCCATCTACCTTTGTCAGTGTTCTCCCTTTCTTGTCTTGTAATATGAATGTCGCACTTCGACCCCATGGCTTAATGTAGTAACTCATCGTTACTGAAACGTCGTCGCGTGTAAGTCCCGGTGGGAGGGTAATCCATTTTGGCAGCCTCGACTCACTCGCTAATTCAAAGGTAGACTCAGGGAAGTACTCGCACCCGACTAATACCGAACCTGAAATAGTTAACGCGACAAGAAAGATCAGAACTTTACCGAAGCAACTGTATATTTTGAACATTTTGTGCAATCACCTCCGCCGGCAGATTTATCTGCCGCTGAAATATACGCCACTACGGAATCGAGCTCCGCAAGAAAAAACAGCTAACAGGCGTCAGACGCCCACCAGAACCGGGCTGCCCAGTGCAGCCTCCGACCCGGTCGCCAATTCATTCCCAACCGCCTCGGCCTTAACCGGCACGTGGGCCAGCTCCCAGGCCGAACGATCCTTGAGCAGGCGCGAAACCAGCGCCGTATGCATGGCATGACCGGCGCGCTCCGCAACCACATGGCCCTCGATGCGCCGCCCGGCCAGCGAAAGGTCGCCGATCAGGTCAAGAACTTTATGGCGCACATACTCATCGGAGAAGCGCAGCGGCCCGTTCACCGGACCTTTGGCGTCGAGGATGATGGCGTTCTCAGGCCCCGCGCCGCGGATCAGGCCCATGTCGCGCAATTTCTTCTCGTCGGCCTGGTAGCCGAAGGTGCGTGCCGGGGCGATGAGGGTGCCGTAGGTTTCGGCGGCCAGATCAATCGAAGCGCTCTGGTGACCCACGGGCGCGGGAAAATCGATTACGTATTCGATGCTGTAGCCGGAGCCGGGATAGACTCCGATGAATTTGTTCCCTTCACGCACCTCGACCGGGCGCAGCACGCGAACGGTCTCGCGGCGGCGGCGCTGAGTGCGGATGCCCACGCTCTGGAAGGCCTCGACGTAGGCCAGGGCGCTGCCGTCCAGAATGGGCAGTTCCAGGTTGTCCAGCTCAGCAATCACGTTGTCCACGCCCATGCCGATCAGCGCTGAGAGCAAATGCTCCGTGGTCTGAATCAGCACGCCTTGGCGCATCAAGCTGGTGGCGTAGCTCACCTTGGCCACGTAGCGGCCGATAGCGGGAATTTCAAAGTTATCCAGGTCGGTGCGGCGGAAAACGATGCCCGAGCCGGCGGGCGCAGGCAACAGGCGCATATGCACCGGCGCTCCGGAGTGCAGCCCCACACCGGTGAACTCCAGGGGCGCGACAATCGTTTGCTCCAGGTGCGCGAGATTAGCCAATAATTTTATCTCCGTTGTGCAAAACAGGCGTAAGAGATAGATTAGACTCACTGAGTTATCTCTGTCTTGTGGTATTTTTGCCACACTTTGCACCAATCGGACGATTCTCTAGCATCATCCGAGCACTCTGCCTTACGCGAACGTCTCATCATAATGCGGTTAGATGGCACGATTACCAGTGGTGTGCAAAATGGCCGGAGCGCCTGATACACTTCCTTCAAGCACTACCCGGAGTTAGAAAAACCATGAAACGAACAGCACTGATTCTGATGTTGACGGCCTGTATAGTGGCCGCAAGCGCCCAAACCCCCGCGCCGCCGACTGCACCTGCCGCTAAGCCGGCCACCGCTGTCACTGCCGCAAAATCCCCAACGACCAAGCCGGCTGCTCCAGCGGCGAAAGCAACTCCAGCTACGCCCCCGACAGTTGCCGCGTTCATCAAGGAGCCCGCGGCAATTCCCGCTATCAAGGGAGTTCAGAAGCCGCTCTTCACGGTAGCCCTGCGTTACAAGGACATCCTGGCCGGCACGGGCGCCCCAGCCGAGCCCGGCAAGCTACTCAAATGCAAATTCACTTTATGGGTAGCGGAGACAGGAGCGAAGATCGACTCCAGCGATGATCACCGCACCCCGCAACTGGACAAGGACCACAAGCCCGTCATGGGAGACGATGGCAAGCCCAAGCTGGGCGATCCTCAGCCGATTTCGCTGATCATGGGACAGGGCCGTCCGCTCCCCGGTTGGGATATGGGATTCGAGGGCATGAAGGCCGGAGGTAAGCGCCGCGTATACATCCCCTGGCAGTTGGGATTGGGCACTCGCGAGATGCCCGCGCGCGACGCCACCCATCCAGCGGTTCCCGCCAAATCCAATCTGATCCTCGATCTCGAATTGATCGATGTAGCGGATGCTCCAGCGATGCCCCAGCGCCCCGGCATGATGCAAGGAGGGCGTCCGATGCCCGGCGGGCAGTCAATGCCGCCGAGGCCTGGCGCTCCCGGTACTCCTGGCGCTCCTGGTGCACCTGTACCGCCGATGCAGATGAAAGTCGCGCCTATGCCCGCAGCCCCGCCTGCACCCGGCACAGCGCCTACCGCGCCGGCTCCGGCAACGCCAGCTCCAGGCGCGGCGCCCAAGCCGCCAGCCCCGTCTGCGCCCGCTGTTTTGACAACCGCACCGGCGGTACCGCCAACCTCGGCTCCTCCGCAAGCCAAATAGCGCTTGATAGTTGAGTACCCCATCCTTGCCGCGTACTTTTTAGCGGCAAGGGTGGGATTCGACCCGCACATAATCTGTCAGGAAAAGTCAGGCCACGGCCAGAGGTAACTCCGGCGTGGCCTGAATCAGTTGGCGGGTATAGGCCGCCTGCGGATGCTCGCACAGCGCCTCGGCCTCGCCGGTCTCCACCAGACGGCCCCGCTCCATCACCGCGATCCGCGTCGACAGGTAGCGCACCAGCGGCATGGAGTGCGAGATGAACAGATAAGTCAGCCCGTGCTCGCGCTGCAACCGCCGCAGCAGATTCACAATCTGCGCTCCTACGCTCACATCCAGAGCCGACACCGGCTCATCCAGAATCAGCAGCTTCGGCCGCAGCGCCAGCGCGCGGGCAATGCTGATGCGCTGCCGCTGCCCGCCGCTGAACTCGTGTGGATAACGCCCCAGCGCCGATTCGTCGAGACCCACCTCATGCAGAAGCTCGACCGCTTTGGCGCGCAGGGCAGCGGAGTCTGTCTTGATCCCGGCCTCGTGCCGATGGATCAGCAGCGGCTCGGTGACAATCTCCAGCACCTTCATGCGCGGATTCAGGGCGGCGTAGGGATCCTGGAAGACGGGCTGCATCTGGCGGCGCAGGCGGCGCAACTCGGCGCGCGAGGCCCGCGCCATGTCGATGCCGTTCACGCGGACGCTGCCCTGGGTGGGTTCCACCAGCCCCAGAATCATCCGCGCCAGCGTCGTCTTGCCCGAGCCAGATTCGCCGACCAACCCCAGCGTCTCGCCGGCCTCAATCCGGAGCGTAACGTCCTCGACGACGGCGCGCTGCTCCGTGCCCAGCCCTACCCGCCGGAGATAGCTCTTGCCAACCGCATCCACCTCAACCAGCGCCATGGTTCGATGGTAAACGCCTGGCTGGCAGACGCGCGAAAGGAATTGCAGCATCAAAAACAAAGGGCGCCCTAGGGACGCCCTTTGTACTGGATGCTGCGTGAATTCAGAAGCCGACCTTCAAGCCATGCTCAACCCAAGCTGGAACCTTAGAACTCGAGGCGCAGCGAGAGTTGCAGCACGCGCGCTCCATTGTTATTGTTGCCAGACGGGGACACCATGTATGTGATCTGGCCGAATCCTTTCCCACGCTGATAGTCCTGCTGATCCCAACCATTGTATGCGTTTTCCGCGGGTATACCGAAGTTCGGATGATTCAGCGCATTGAACGCATCGGCACGGAACCTCAGATTGACCCTATCGCTATAGATCGGGAATTTTTTGGCCAGGCCCAGATCCGCATTGAAGAACCCAGGGCCGCGGAAGCTGTTGCGCGGTCCGATCTGGAATCCCACCGGTCCCTCAAATGACTGTGCCGCTGCTAGAGCGTTGCTGAAGTCACTGACTCCACCTCCCGACAGCTTGGTCAGATGCGTTTTGATAACCGATGGATCTTTGCCAATAAAGATAGGAGGAGCATCGTTGGAGTAGCTTGCAACGAAGGCGTTGGAAGCACCCGACCAGGGAAGGCCAGTATGCCATTCCCCTACACCGCTAATGTCCCAGGCTCCAATGATTTCGTCGACCCAGTGCGGTTGAGTGGAGAGGAACATCCTGCCCTTGCCGAAAGGCAATTGGTATGTGGCATCCGTAGTGATGTAGTGCCTGATATCGAAGTCAGAGCTGGCGCGGCACTCGCGGGGGCGAATCGCATCGCAGACCAAGCCGATACCACCGATGCCCGTATCACCCGCAGAGTTGGCGAAGAAGGAGATATTGTCGATGGAGTGCGACCAGGTGTAGTTGAAATCGTAATGGAGACCGTGCGAAAGATTTTTCTGCAAGGTAACCAGGAGGCCGTCGTAGTTTGAAAAACCCCCGCTGGTATAGAAGGTATTTTCAGAAAACTGAGCCGCAGATCCAACATTGTACGGAGTGATGGAAGAGAGAGCTTGAACGAAGTCACCGAAATCGCCGTTTTGGAAGGCCCAGCCGACGGCCGAGGCGAGGAATGCCGTGTTGCTGGAATATCCTTGTGCGACGCCGATACCCGGCGTGACGACATTCTCGAACCATGGCTGCACTGTGACGTTCGCTGGCGACACACCCTGCCGGACCTGGTTGATGATGGTAGCAAAGGCAGTGGACATCAGTTCACCCGATTGAGTGTCCGTGAAGTCGAGAACCTGGTTGGCATCTTCCTGCGCCAAAAGCTTGCGCGCCAAACGGCCGACGTAGTTGACCTTGAGAACCATGTCCCACGGCATTTGGCGCTGCACGCCGAAGTTGAAGGTAATGTTGTATGGCGTTTGCAGACCTGGATCGATGGTAGCGTTAAAGGCATACCCATTCTGAAGACCAGTCGGCACGCCGCCCGAGACAAACGGCTGATACGGAGGCCTTGGCGTTGCAGGTGGCGTGAGCGTAATATTCGAGAGGCCATTGTTAGCATCAAGCCGTGCATCGCCTGCGATGGAATCATACGGATCATTCGGAACTCCATACGTATTCCCCTTGGTCTGCTGGAAGAGGTAAGAATCTGCATCCTGGGTTTGCTGAATGGCATTGATGATAGTGCGATCATAAACAATGCCCGCACTGGCATTGATGACCATCCTCTTCCTATCGAAGCTGGGGTTCCAGGCAAAGCCCACGTGCGGGGCAAAATTCTTGTACTCAGGCTTGTACAGCGGCGGTGCGCTGCTGCCGTTGCCTTTTCCGCCCAGCACGTAGGAGATTAAGGGCACAGCCTCCGGACCCGTCTCGCCAAGCTGGCTCTGCTGAATTCGGGCCCCGAAGTACTGATTGAAGGTGTAGGGCTCGGTGCTTTCAAGGCCGCGCGTCTCATAGGGCACAGTAAAGTATTGATAGGTTACGCCATACGAAATGGTCAGGCTGGGCACCACCTTCCAGGAATCCAGTACATAGAGCTGACTCTGGTAGTACTTGTAGAAGCGCTGGTCGCCAGTGAGTTGAGGCAGCACATTGCCCGACGCATTATAGTTGTAGTCGCTCGCCACATTGGCGATGCGGCCGAGCAGGAACGCGAATGGCTCATCCCAGTAAAGTACTTGCGTAGTATCGAGATCGGCGGGACGCAGGCTGGGGTTGGGATTACCCGTAGTGGCGTTTGTTCCACAGGCAGGGTTGCCAGCGGAAACAGGACCGCAAAGGCCTAAAATCTTGCCGCCCAAGCCTACTTCGGTCACGTTATAGTCACCAATAGTGGTGTTGTGAGCCAGGATATCCTTGAGAGTCCCGCCAAACTGCAATGTATGCCCACCCTTGGTCATGCTGAAGGTATCTCCGATTTCCTCAATGGGGATGCGGCGCGCACTCGCGCCCGGCCAGATGTAGGGATTGGAGGCCAGACCTTGATCTGCGCCGTCGGAGAAGGTAAAGGCGGTAGTCCCACCGGGATTGAAGACGATAGGGAAGGCCAGTTTTTGCACGTTTTCGCCGACGAATAACCGGTTAACCATATTCTGTCGGATCACCCAATTATGGCCAACAACGAAGCCATAAGAGCGATCGGTTTCTGGAGAGGTAACCGGGTCGCCCGGAAATTCATTTGGCTGGTTCACTGCGTCTTCACGGACGATGGTAAAACGCGCGAACAGCTTCATTTTATCGTTGATGTTGTAATCGCCCCTGCCGACGTAATTTGTCTCATTATCGTTGTTGGGCGCATTAAAGGTGTATCCGAGCGAGTTAAGACCATCCCCTCCGTTCTGATTGTTGTACCCCGGATATCGGGTTTTGATGAATTGTAGCCAGTTTTGGTCTACACCAATCCCCTGCGGGTCAAATCCCGCGACCCCGGCTAGATTAACCGTCGAAACAGTTCCGCTGGTATTGTAGTACGAAACTGTGCCGGCGAGCAGGGCGGGGCTGGGGACAACTCTCGGAACGACCTCTCCAGCGACGATTCTGGAGTCGTTGAAGTCAAAGAAGAAGAACAGCTTGTCGCGCCCGTTGAAGAGCTTGGGCAGGAGAACCGGCCCGCCGATGTTGCCACCGAACTGATTGTGGATCAGGTGCTCACGGGGAGTGATGGGTATTGAATTATTGCTGATCCAGTTGTTGGCCACCAGAGAAGTATCGCGATGATATTCATTGAGGTTGCCGTGGAAGGTATTGGTGCCGCTCTTGGTGACCAACTGGAACTGGCCACCGGCGGCGGGTCCCGTGTCGGCTTCGCCACCAGCTACGCCGCCCTTGAACTCTTCTACTGAATCGACCGGCGCGTGTCCAACGAGAGTGCCCATTTGACTCTCGAGTCCAGAACCCGCGTTGCCCTGCATCGCTCCGCCGGTCCCGAGATCGTTCACGTCGATGCCATCCACCGTAACGTTATTCTGGTCGACGCGCGCGCCTGTCACGGAACCCGCATCGGTGACTCCTGGCTGCATCGCAAAAAGTGCGAGCGGGTCGTTTCTCTGCTGCACGGGAAGGCTGTTGAGGGCTTCCACGTCGAAAATATTGCCGACGGTGGCTGTCGTGGTATCGATCGTGACTTCCGAGTTTGCGGCTGTCACCTGAACCGTTTCCGCCTGCGCTCCGACAGACAGAGTCGCATTTTGGGTGCGGACTGTCGCTACGGTAAGGTAGATGTCCTTGACTTCGAGCGGGGCGAACCCCTTGGCCGTAAATGTAGCCTTATATCCCTGACCTGGCGGAATCTCGGAAAAACGGTAAAACCCGACTGCGTTCGTGGTCGCGGTGAACTTCAATCCTGTGCTCGCGTTGTTAAGAGTAACGGTGACACCTGGAACAACAGCGCCAGTCCCGTCTGTCACTTCACCTACCATGCCGGAGACATTTTGTCCGTAAGCCGCCTGTTGCAGCAACGGTGCCGAGAGAACAAATGCCAGAATCACTCCAAGGGTTAGAATCGCGCGATGCAGCCGGAAAAGTCTCATTGATTTCCTCCTAAAGTCTGTGGGGACCGGAAGCCCGGTTCGGGAAGCTTCTCGATCCGCTTTCTGTGCTTCAGCGCCACGCTAGGGGGGTGTGGACGCTACTCCAAAAAGCAAGGCTCGACTTATCGAAGTAAATATGCAGGTTGATTGCCATTCTTCTCAGAGGGTGAGAAATAGTTGTTTCTTACTGAAAACAAATCGCTTACTTGATTGTTTATCCATAGTCGAAATGATTCATAATATGAATATCTGTAGAAATTTCGACGCGAATCCCAAAAATGGACAATGGGTTCTATTTTTGGGACACTCCTGACGGTACTCTAACGCCTTGCGGCAGAGACTCCGCGCCCATCGAGTTGGCTGCGATGCACTCTTCGAGGCGCAATGGGATATGCTCTCTTCCATGAACCTGACCCTGGCGCACATCGGCGCACGCCCCGGCTCGAAGGACGAATTCGACTCCCTGACCGCGGTTTATCTGGGGCGCTGCTCGGCCTTTGCGCGTTGCAAGGCGGAGGCCTTCCGCACCGAGGAGGCGCTGCTGGATTGGCTGGAACGACAGCAGGGGCGCACGCCCGCCGTGGCCGTGCTGCTGGACAGCCGCGGGCGGCAGATGACCTCGGAGGCCTTTGCGGCGTGGCTGGGCGCGCGGCGCGACGAGGGGACGCAGCAGATGGTCTTCGCGGTGGGGCCGGCCAGCGGCTGGTCGGAGGCAGCGCGGGCACGGGCGCAACTGCTGCTCTCGCTGGGGCCGATGACGCTGGCCCACTCCCTGGCGCGGCTGGTGATGGCCGAGCAGATCTATCGCGCCTATGCGATTCTGACCGGCCATCCCTACCACGCGGGACACTGAACGGGCGCAGCTTTCAGCTATCAGCTATCAGCCATCAGCCATCAGCGTTTGGAAGTTGCCTGGAGTACTCAAACGTCTGCTATAAGCGGTCAACTGCCTGCGGAAAGCTGTAAGCTGAAAGCTGATAGCTGGTAGCTTTTATGACTGATTCTCGACGCGGACTGATTCTGATCAACACCGGACCCGGCAAGGGCAAGACGACCGCTGCCATGGGGACGGCTCTGCGCGCCGTGGGCAACGGGATGCGAGTGCTGATGCTCCAGTTCCTCAAGGGCTCCTGGCATTACGGCGAGCTGGACGCGGTCGAGGCCTTCCGCGACAAGTTCGTGCTCAGGCAAATGGGCCGGGGCTTTGTGAAGGTAGGCGGCGCGGAGACCGATCCGGAGGACATTCGGCTGGTGCAGGAGGCCTGGACCGAGGCGCGCGCGGCCATCAACTCCGGCGAGTGGGATATGGTGGTGCTGGACGAGATCAATTATGCCATCAGCTACGGAATGCTGGATGCGGCGGTGGTGGCCGATGCGCTGCGCTCGCGGCCGGAGATGGTGCATGTGATTCTGACCGGGCGCAACGCTCATCCGCTGCTGGTGGAGCTGGCCGATACGGTGACCGAGATGCGCGAGGTGAAGCACGCTTACCAGAAGGGCATTTTGGCGCAGCGCGGAATTGAATTCTAGAGGGAGCTGTCAGCAATTTGTGAGCAGTCAACATTTTCAGTTGGTAGCGAAAATCGACAAATGAAATTGACGGCTAATGGCTGATAGCTGCTATGAGGTGTTGAATGACCTGGTTCAAGCGTGAGGAGTACGGTTCCGGCCTGAGGAGCGCGGCTGAGTCGCGTGTGCGCACCGAGGGTTTGTGGATCAAATGCACAGGCTGCAAGGCGCCGGTTTGGAAGGCCGATCTCGCCGCAAACCTGAATGTCTGCCCCCGCTGCCAGCATCACTTCAAGATCGGCGCGCGGCAGAGGATCGACTTGCTGCTGGAGCCGGGCTATGAGCTGGTGGACGGCGGGCTGCGCTCGACCGACCCGTTGAACTTTACCGACGTGAAGTCCTACAAGCAGCGTCTGCGCACGGCGCAGGAGGCTACCGGGTTGGACGACGCGATTCTCAACGCGACGGGGCGGCTCGGGCCGCATACGGTGGTGCTCAGCGCGATGGAATACAGCTTTATCGGCGGCTCGATGGGCGCGGTGGTAGGCGAGACGATTACCCGCGCCGTGGATCGCGCACGCGTGGGCCGCAAGCCGCTGATCATTGTTGCGGCATCGGGCGGGGCGCGCATGATGGAGGGCGTAGCGAGCCTGATGCAGATGGCCAAAATCTCCAGCGCGCTGGCGCAACTGGACGATGCGCGCGTGCCGTACATCTGCGTGCTGACCGACCCCACCACCGGCGGCGTAACGGCCAGCTTTGCCATGCTCGGCGACCTGAATATCGCCGAGCCGGGCGCCCTGATCGGCTTTGCCGGGCCGCGGGTGATTGAGCAGACCATCCGCCAGAAGCTGCCCGAGGGCTTTCAGCGCTCCGAGTTCCTGCTGGAAAAAGGCTTCCTCGACGCCGTGGTTCATCGCCGGAATTTGAAGGCCTACCTGGTTCGCGCGCTGGATTTCATGCAGGTTTCTGCGGTGGCCTGATAGGCCGCACTCCCTCAACGCTGTACTCTGAAGTTATGCGCACTTCTTATATTGGGATGGGCGCGAACCTGGCCAGTTGGGCGGGCGCGCCGGAGGCAACTCTGGCAGCGGCGGCCGAGCGCCTTGAATCGCTGGGGCGGGTAACACGCCGGTCGTCCCTTTACTCGACCGCGCCGGTGGGCTTTGCCGATCAGCCCCGGTTTGTAAATGCGGTGGTCGAGCTGGAGACGGAACTTTTGCCGCGTGCGCTGCTGGAGGGGTTGCTGGCCATTGAGCAGGAGTTTAGCCGCGATCGGTCGGCGGGCATTGCCAACGGGCCGCGCACGCTGGACCTGGACATTCTGCTGTTGGGAGATTTGCAAATCAACGAGCCAGGTCTGGAGATTCCTCACCCCCGGCTGGCGGAGCGGGCATTTGTCCTGATTCCGTTGAATGAGATCGCGCCGCAAGCCGTCGTCCCCGGAGTCGCAAAGACGATAGGGCAACTTCTCGCCAGATTGATCGAAGCCGCGAAAGCCGAATCCGATGCAGTGGTCCGGTTGAATGTGATGCCTGGGCTGCCCGGTAAAATCGTCTGATGGGCCTCGACTTCGACATTCTGGCAACAAGCGCGGGCGGTGGGCGGCGGGGGCGAATGCATCTGCCTCACCGGAGCGTCGAAACGCCGGTCTTCATGCCGGTGGGCACGGCCGGGACGGTCAAAGCCGTCTCGCAGGATGTGCTCGAAGCCTTGGGCGCGGAGATCATTCTTGCCAATACCTATCACCTCTATCTGCGGCCGGGCCATGAGGCGATCAGGCTTATGGGCGGGCTGCACCGCTTCATGAGCTGGCCGCGGGCGCTGCTGACCGATTCGGGAGGCTTTCAGGTCTTCAGCTTGAGCGGGCTGCGCAAGGTCAGCGACGAGGGCGTGAGCTTTCGTTCGCATCTGGATGGCAGCAGCCACTTCTTTTCTCCGGAACATTCCATCGACGTTCAAATCGCACTGGGCGCGGACATCTGCATGGCCTTCGACGAGTGCACTGAATACCCCGCCGAGCGCGGGCGGGCCGAAGAGAGCCTGCGGCTGACGATGGCCTGGGCGCGGCGCTCGCTCGACCACTTTCGCGCACACCAACACGAAGTCCCGTGGTTCAACAACCTTCAGGAGGATCGGGTGCCCCAGGTCCCTAGCACTTGGGGACCCGGGAATACCGCCGAATTCCCCACTGTTGCCCGCACGCAGAGCCTCTTCGGCATTGTCCAAGGCGGAATGTATCGCGATCTGCGCCGCCAGAGCGCCGAGCGGCTAGTGGAGATGGATCAAACCGGATTCGGTTTTGGGGGCTACGCGATTGGCGGCTTGAGCGTGGGCGAGCCACGCGAGTTGACGATGGAGATGATCGCCGAGGTATTGCCTCTGTTGCCCGCCAATAAGTCGCGCTACGTGATGGGCGTCGGCTATCCGGACGAGATCGAGGCCTACGCGCGCATGGGCGTCGATATGATGGACTGCGTGCTGCCCACCCGCGCGGCGCGCCACGGGCTGCTCTTCACCAGCGAGGGGCGGCTGAACATCAAGGGCGCGCGCTACGCCGAAGATCAAGGCCCGCCTGATCCGGCCTGTAACTGCCCCGTCTGCCGGCGCTACTCGCGGGCCTATTTGCGCCACCTGATGCAATCCGGCGAGGCGCTCTCCGGCACACTGAACACTATCCACAATCTGGCCTACTACCTGGGGATCATGGAGCGGGTGCGGAAGAGCCTGCATTCCGAAACCTGATCTGGAGTCCTTCCGCCGCGGCGCTTCTTTTCGGCATTCCTACAGAACTGAATACGCAGGAACTGGCTGCCGCGCCGCATTGACCCCGACTGCCAACGTCACCGCCGCGCTGAACCACAGGATTACTCCGTTTCCGAGCGCTGCCGTACCTTGCATCTGCTCCACAGGCACAAAGATCGCACTCGCCACAGCCCAAGCGACTAAAACAGCTCCTGTTGCGTAGTGCATCGGATAATGGAAAAGCCGCGCGAGTGGAAACAAGTGCAGGCCTATGATGACGGCTATGGCGGAGGTCACATACGCATCGATGTGCAGCTTTGTGAATCCCAAGATCACCAGGGCGATGGCAATCCACTGGATGACATTGATCCAGACGAAGGCGCGGCGTATGGCAGGATCGCCGGGGACGCGCGGCATGCGCCTGGACTGGCGCAAAAGGTAGAACGCGGTCAGAAACAAAATCGACATGCCCAGCATAACGCTGGAAACCGTGACGATACCGATCCATTCTTTTGCGGCAAGCGCCATGAATAGCCAGCCAGTTCCGAATCCTGAGAAGAACATTGAGCCGATGGCCCTGCCATTGAGTTGATTGGCGGTTTGAATCTTCCGCATGACGATCTCCTTCTTCATTGCGTGTTATGCAGCCTGAAACTCGGTACTCTGGCGAACCGCTTTTGTCGTGCGCGCAAGGATGACGGCGGCGCTGACCCACAGAATCAAGCCCGTGCCGAAGCCAGTGTTACTGGGCAGATGCTCGATGGGCAGAGATACGACGCTGATCGCGGCCCAGGCCACCAGTGCTACGCCCGTTGCGTAGTGTGTGACGGAACGGAAGGCCCGCGCCAGGGGGAAGAAGTGCAATCCGACGACGGCCGCCGAAGCGGAAAAGATATAGTTGTCGAGATGCAGCCGGGAGAAGAGAAAGAAGACGGCGAATAGGCCGCTCCATTGGGCTGCATTAGCCAGCAAAAAGGCGCGGCGAATGGCCGGATCGGCCGGCACGCGCGGCCAATGCTTTGCCTTCAGCAGAAGCGGCAGCGCGCCGAGAACCAGCACGATAAGCACAGGAGCGATCCATGCCGCCGTGCGCAGGCTGAGAGTTTGGCGAACACTGAGCGCGCAAACCATCCATAGCGCTCCAAAGCCCGCACAGACGATCACGCCTGTGGCTGCTCCGATCAGTTGATTGGCCGATTGAATCTTCATGGTTGTGTTCCTTTCCATTATTTTGTTTTGAATCTTCATGCGCCGATGGCTCCGCCCAGCAGTTGCCGCAGCGCATGCACATACTCGGTGAGTGCCGCTCGGCCAGCTTCAGTGATGCGATAGAGGCTCTGCGGCTTGCGCTGGACAAACTTCTTTTCGACCGAGACGTAGCCGGCTTCTTCGAGTTTCAGCAGTTGCGCGCCCAGGTTGCCGTCGGTCGAGCCGGTCTTGGCGCGCAGCCAGGTAAACTCCGCCTCCTCCACACCAACCAGCAGCGAGAGCAGGGCCAGGCGCAGCTTCCCGTGGATCACAGGATTAAGCTCCGGCAGCTCAGGCATGACTGGCCTCCCGTCGGCGCATGCGCCAGTCGCTGATCATCCCGTAGACGCCAAAGACAATCATGCACAGAAAGATGGCGCTCAGATAGACAACGGCAACCGGGGTGCTCTTGCCAAAGCAGGCATAGATCGACGAACACCACCAGACCAGCGCGCAGGCGAACTGCGCCTTCCAGCGCAGCAAAATCGCCGAGGCCGCATAAGCCATGCCCAGCATCGCCGAACCAACCGAGATCTGGATATACTCATCGATCCGGCCGCTGATGCCCAGCGCCGGAAACAGCAGCATCATCGAGATGCCGAACGCGATCCAGATCGCGCTCACCGCGCGGCCCAGCGTCGTCGAGGGCCGTTTGGCGGTCTTGCGCACAGCCACAACTATCGTCACTACCCAGGCCGTAATCATCGTGATCGGCCACGCCCAGGGAAAATGAGCCAGTGCCGCCCACAAGATCGCCGTGATATTGGCCACTCCCCAAAGCACAAAGACCCATCCCCAGCGCTCGGTGGTGCGCCGGCCCTCGGCGATCATGCTCTCGATCAAACTGAGCCTGTCTTTCAGTTCCAACTCTTCATTGTTTGCTGTCATTTCAATTCTCCTTTGCAGTTCTGGTAACTCTTGCCGTGAGTAAGTAGTTAGTTGCTGTGCCGTTCGATACCGGAGTTATGCAAACTCCCAGCGCCGTGCGATCCTTCGTGCGATTACAAAGAGTACGATGCCTGCAACAAGAAGGACGCTGACTTGCGGCCATAACTCCCGCACCGGGAGATCGCGCCAGAAGACTTTGGTAAAGCCGTCGATAGCCCAGGCGTTAAGAGTGAACAGGCCGGCTTTCTGCATAGCTTCGGGCATCAGAAAGCGGGGAAACATGCTGCCGCCGACGGCGGACATGGTGAGAATCAGCAGCGTGGAGAGCGCGCCCAACTGCGCCCGCGTGCGGCAGATGCTGGCCAGTAACATGCCAAAGGCGGCCACAGCAAAGGCGGTGCAAAGGCCCATCACCACAAAGCCCGGAATGTGCGTGAAGAGATCGAGCTTGAAGACCGCCGAGGCCCAGAGAAACATAATAGTAAGTTGCGTAAATGCCAGCAATGTGTTGTAAATCAGCTTGCCCATAAGCAGCGTAGTCATAGTGACCCGCGAACTGAGCACGCGATCCAGCGTTCCGCATTCGGCTTCATCCAGCAGCGCCCCGGCCGAGGCGCTGGCGGTGAAGAGCAGAAACATCACGCCGGTGGCGGCAGCATAGAAAGAGATCATCGGACTGCGCTTGTCCTGTCCGACGACCGCGCGGGAGTGGACGGCGATGGGTCCGCCGTTGGCAGTTGCATTCCCTGTAGTGGCGCTCTCTTTCTCGTGCTGGCGAAGCCAATCAAGGTTGGACTCCATCTGCTTGCGCTGTTCCGGCGTGAACTGGCCAAGGTACTTTTCGGTGTACTTCATTCCCTCCTCGGCCATCGCCGGGGCGAGCGCGGTCATGCCAACCTTTTGTAGCAAGCCCGCCACCATCTGCGGGGCTATCTGATCGCTGGAGTCGTTCAGCAGTTGAATGGCCGGAGCATCTTGAGTGCCGCCAAAGGAGATGGGATGCTCGCCAAAGCCCTTGGGAATGATCAGCGCCACCGGAGCGTCGCCCGCCTTGACTGCGGCCTCCGCGGTTGCTGCTGTGTATTCCGGCAGCGGCGCGGCGTTTCTGCCTTGGGGCTTCGGCCTGGTCATAACGACGAGCGAGTCTTCGCGCAGCAAGCCGCTCACCAGGTCAGCCGATGCGGGGCTGTGATCTTCATCCACCAGAATGACGCTGACCTTGGGCGTGGAATCGCGCTGCCCGCCGAAGATGGCGGCAAAGATGCTGAAGAAGGCGATGGGCAAGAGGAAACTCAACGCCAGCGCGGCACGGTCGCGGCGCAAGGAGACGATGGCAGTGCGAACAATGGGGATGATCAATCGCGTAACTCCCTTCCGGTGAGGTGCAGAAAGACGGACTCCAGATTGGGCCGCCGCAGCGTGACATCCAGCAGTTCGAGGCCGGAGCGGGCGGCGTCAGCGAGGAGGCCGGCAATCAGAGTGGAATCTTCGAGTGTGAACTCGGCGACGCCATCGACCTGCCGCCCCGCGTGCCTCTCGACCCATGCGCCGATCTCGCCGGGAGGGCCGGCAAAGTGGGCCAGCACCTGGCTGCGCTGGGCGAAGGCGCTCCTGACCAGTTCGTCGTTGGAGCCCTGCGCAATGATGCGGCCGTGATCGATGATGGCGACGCGGTCGCAGAGCCGCTCCGCTTCCTCCATGTAGTGCGTGGTGTAGATGATCGCCGCGCCTTCGCCGCGCAGCGCTTCGATCATCTCGAAGATGCGATTGCGCGATTGCGGATCAACGCCCACCGTCGGTTCATCCAGCAGAACGATCCTGGGACGATGGATGATTCCGGCCGCCATGTTGAGCCGTCTCTTCATGCCGCCGGAGAGGTTCTTTGCCAGCTCTCCTGCCCGATCGGTGAGTGTGGCCCAGCCCAGGCACCACGCGACCGATTCCTTCAGCTGGTCGCCGGAGAGGCCATGGTAGCGGCCAAAGGCGGCCAGATTCTCCCTGCACGTGAGCCGGGGATAAAGAGCCAGCTCCTGCGGAACCCATCCCAGAGCCGCGCGGGCTTCCAGGGAGCTTGCCGGAGCTCCGAAGACCGCAACGCTCCCCGCGTCGGGAAGGACGCGGCCCACAATGCCGCGAATCAGCGTGCTCTTGCCGGCTCCATTTGGCCCCAGCAAGCCCAGGCACTCGCCGCCGCGCACTTCCAGCGAGACGCCATCGAGCGCCGTCACCGGGCCGAAGCGCTTGACCAGCGAAACAACTTCGAGAGGAATCAATTCGAGGAGGCTCGGCGCGGGCTCAGGCGAGTTCTGGGTCGTTGAAAGTACGTTCATTCGCATGCCCTGCCCTTCTGTCCAAGCCTCGTTGAGACTGATTCCGGAGGTTGAAAGCGGATTGAAATGCGAGACACATATTTACCATGAAGAGTACTCTAGCAAATAGAGTACTCGATGTCAAGAACTTTTTTACTTTTTTTGTATTTGTTTTTTGGAACTATACAGGGATGATCCGGGAAGGCTGGATCCCCTGTCTGATGGTCCAATTCACCCTTCGCAACGCGCCTCGTGAATCTCGCGCAGCTCCCCGATTACGCGCTTCAGCACTCTGGCCCAGTCGCCCTCGTAAATCGATTGTTGGCAGCAGGTTCCGTTCCAGCGTATACAAAAAATGTGATCGCATCGTGCATATTATGTAATTGAATCGCATAAATAGTGCGATTCAATCGCATATTTTGCATGGAACCTGCATTCTACTTTCCCAATTGCTTCACAAAAAACTCCGCCATCAGCTTGTTGGCTTCGATGGATTCGGGCAGTTGCGAGTCATACCAGAAGGCATGGGGCAGGGCGTCGAAGAGTACCAGGCGCGCATCGACGCCAGCGTTCAGGTAGACGCGATGGAGGTTGGCCGTGCCGCTCAGCAGCAGGTCGCGCCCGCTGGTGACAAAAAGCGTGGGTGGCAGGCCACGCAGGTCGGAGTAAATGGGCGAGAGGACCGGATCTCTGGGGTCGGTGGTGGTGACGTAATACGAGTCGTGCGGGCCTGGGCCGGGCGGGTTGAGGGGCCCGGCTAAGCCGCGCAGCCCATAGAGTGCCATCGAATCGCCTTCGCGGGCAAAGTCGCCCATGCCGCTGAAGATGCCCAGAGCCGCGGGCAGCGGCAGCCCCAATTGCTTGAGCCGGGCGGCGACTTCGGCGGTCAGAATCGCCCCGGCCGAAGTGCCGTAAATAACGATGTGCTCCGGCTTGTAGGTCTTCAGCAACTCCTGGTAGACGGCAACAGAATCGTCCACGGCGGCGGGAAAGGGATGCTCGGGAGCCAGACGGTAGAGTACGGCAACAACCTTGATCTTGGCGTAGCCGGCGATGGGAATCGATTCGGTATAGGAGCCGGAGTCGGAGTTGAAGCCACCGCCGTGGAGGTTGAGCAGCACCTTGTCCCGGTTGGCCTCGGGCAGCCCGTCAGGGGTGACAATGCGCACCGGAACGCCGGCGATCTTGTCATCGACGAGCTGGTTGGGGCAGAGCTTGCTCCATGCCGCGGCGGCCGTTAATGCCCACGCGTCGGTCCGGGCGCGACGCAGGGCTAGCGGCTCGGGAGGGCCTTGATCCGGCTCGGCGCGGCTCAGCAACCGTTTCGCCGGGTCACTGAGGCTGGCCGGAATAGGAACGACCCGCGTGACGTGCGCTGTGCCCTCGGCGTCGATGTAGCTGGTGTCGCGATTGGGCGCATCCGCAGCGGTGGTGGGTTTCAGAGCAGGCGACTGGGCGGCCAGCGCGGCTGTTGCCAGAAAAATCAAGAAAGTGGCTGAGCGAGGCAGTGAATGCATGGAATCGATCTCCTCCCTTGGAAAGTCGATTCTACCGCGCATTCCCGCCTGTATTCCGGATACTCTTCAAGATTGCGAAGGGGAGCGACTTACCATGTGCGCTCCCCTTGTTCTGTTGCCTTTCAGCGTCCTACTGCGGCAGAACCAGCAGGCCGGATTTCAGCAGCTTTTCCGTCAGCCGGTCCAGGGCGGCGGGCAGCTTGTAGCTGACGGTGCGAACACACATTCCCAGCATCTGAGCCGTCTCGGCCTGGGTGTACTCCTGAAGCACAATGCGGCTGATCATCATGCGGTCCAGCGAACCCAGTTGGTTCAGGCATGTCTCCACGTCGAGAACAAAGATGACCGCGTCCTCGAAAGTGCGGATCGGGCGGCTGGAGCACCATCCCCGGGCGACTGGATCGCCCAGAATATTTGGCGCCCTGCCCACCTGCATGGAGGCATAAAGGTAACGCCGCAACAGGCTCTCCGTATGCTTCCGGTAAAAGCCCAGGCTGACCAGCGGCCCGGCGGCAGGCGCTTTTGCAGCCGGTGTTGCAGCTGGCACGATCGCTGGCCCTTCCCATCTCCTCCGCTCTTCGTACCCTGCCCGTTGTGGACTGCTCACTCCCCATAGCATTGGCAACTGAAGGGCTGCGCTCATTCCGCACCTCCGGTTGCTTCCGCCACCGCCCAGACCCTGACCAGCGTCTTGCGCGACGGGCGCCCGCGCCGTTTGCGGCTTTCCGGTGCTGGAAAGTCCTTCAGCTTCACCTCACAGCTTCTGCAGTACACACTCCCTTGGGTTTGGGCGCGGTACCAAAGACAACCGCACCCTTCGCAAATCTTCAAATGCACGCGCAATTCCATGACGAATTCTCCGTATTCCCGTGCTCTCCCGAGGACTTTGCTCTGTCATTTTGTCTCCTCGAGGCAGGAAAAACCGGGCACAACTGCTCAGGGTTCTTGTGCCCTGATGGGGGATAGCCGCCCGTATTCTCTCGTTGGTTGTCATGCTCTTAGCGCGCAGATACTGGAAGATCGTCTTGGCCATCCTTGAACGCCTCTGCTGAGCGCTTTGGGGCGGGAATAGAAGGCCGGAAAAATTTGTATCTCCCGGCAATTGCTCATTGTCCGCTGAAGAGGGACAAGAAATCTTCCGATTCAGCCTTGCGGCAATGAAGCGTTTCTCAAAAATTCCCACAAGCCACTACGAGATTAAGTAAAACTAATCTAGAAAGATGGTTCTCTTGCGTCAATCTCCCCCAGCAGCTTTCTGCTTCCGCGCTTTCTATTTTCTGGCTAAGAGCTGAAAATAAAGGCCACTCGGACCCCTTAAATGTGCAGGAGGAAAATGGGAACCGTCCGTTCCCATTGCTGGTGGCGGATTATCCACAGATGAACTTTACCCCAGGATTATGTACTTGACGCGAGGGGGTGCCGAGTGAGAGTATTGGGGGCATGGACGCGAAATACAAACGCCGAGCGATTATATGGCTGCGTTGGATGCGGCGAGAATGGAATGCATATCGGTTCTATTATCTTTGCCATTTCGCTACACTTATCGCGCTTGGATGGTGGCTCTCTTATAAGCAGCATCTCCCGTGGACAGGTGTGGCCATCGCCATCCTCGCAGTTTTGGCGGTACTTATGAGCGTTCATCCAGATATTCGTCCTCGGCACAAATTTATCTACTTTGCCTTGATGGCAGCACTCTTGATAACAGAGTTCCGAGCTATGCGTAAAGACAGAGAGGAAGTTCAAGAAGCGCAGGAGCAATCGAACATACGGGAAACTCTACGGCTCAAGACTCTGCTTGACAGTGAGCGGACAAATACCAAGACATTGCTAGATCAAGAGAATTTCAGCCTGTCTACAATTCTCAAACAGGATGATACTCAATTCGCAAGTACCATTTCTACCCTACTTAAAACTCATAGCAAAGATGAGAAGGAGTTTGCCGGTGTTTTAAGAAAACAAGATCAGTCTTTTGAAGAGCAACGGAATCTATCAGAAGAATTTCATGGCAGACTTGTACCAGGGAACGATCCGACACCTGCCAACGGCTGCTTTCCGGCAGGGCAAGACCCTCCCGATGGTCAAGTGCTCGTGATGTTTGGAGACAACGGCTCGCGCGTGGCGGTTTTCCCAGACACAATACTGACGATAGGCGAGTTTCCCATTATCTCGATTGATCGTGTAGAGAATTCAAATGCAATTGCTCTTTCTCTCGATCTCCGCGACGAACAAAACCGCATTGCTTTCCGAATGGATAAGAATGGGGTTGCCAATAGAATTGGGGGCCTCATATTCTTGCACCCAAACAAGAGTACGCTCCTGATTCAAGATGCCTTCGGAAACGAATTCTTGCGAGTTACCTACATAAATCCGAAGGTGTTGAGGGTACAAGGGAAAGCAATATATTGTGGTAAGACATTCGACCTTCAAAATCGGGTGATTCATAACTCATGTGCTTCTTACGGCGGCAAGAGTAACTGGGGGTTTGATACGGCGGCATCCTGCCCTATGCCACCGCAGTGAGTTTTTTGTACTCCAGCACTGGGGCTTCGATCAGTTTAAGTAGCGTGTCGCGGAACAGATAAGGATTGGACCGATTGTTGAACCGAAACGTCATTTCATCGAGGTAGGCGGTAAGATGCTTTGCAGAGACTTTATGCCACGAACCAATGATGCCGCGCTTGAGCAGAGAGAACGCCGACTCGATAGAGTTCGTATGGACGGCCCCCTCTACATAAATCTTGGAACTGTGATTAATAGCAAAATGCTTTTCGGCCTGTCCGAGTTCCCGCATGGCCGGAGGATAAGAACGAAAATCGTCCGTCACAATAGCATCCACATCCTCGCTGACATTCTCTTTAAGGTATTTAGCCAGTGTGCCCGACTTCACATCTTCTGCGTGGAAGAAACGGAGTTCGCCTCCACGTTGCCGAATTCCAATCACAATCTCTTTACCGCCGGGAACGCGCCCGAATTCGCCTTTATGCCGCCCGCCGACGTAGGTTTCGTCAACTTCCAGAATGCCGCCCAGAGGCTTAGGGTTGGCTTCTTTCATTGCCGCCCGGATGCGATGGCAGAGATACCACGCCGTTTTGTAGGAGACGCCCAAGATGCGTTTGAGTTGATTTGCACTCATTCCCTTGCGGGACTCGCAAAGCAAGTAGGTACAGAGAAACCACTTCATCAGAGGGAGATGGGAATCATTGAAGATCGTGCCAGCCGTGACGCTAAAATTGTAGTGGCAGCGAAGACAGTAGTATTGCTCGCGGTTCGCTATTTTCGAGACTTCAGACTGAGCGCAACGCGGGCATTTGATACCATCGCGCCAGCGCAGAGCTTCCAAGTATTCACGGCATTTGGATTCGTCACCGAATTGCTCAATCAGAGAGCAAAGATTAACGGAGTTTGCCATGCCTAGACCCTCCAAAATACGCAAGCACCCACGGGATATGACCACCGATGAAGCCTTGGAGCATATCTTTCATCCTAAAGTGGTTAGGCATATCAAAGGTCTTGTTTCTGATACCTTCAAAACGCCGACTTCTAAGGCTAAAAAGAAGTCCACAAAGAAAGGATAACGCAAATGAGTTCTCGTGTCAAGTATATAATCATGCTTTACCCAAATGCATGAGCGGCTCCGCCAGGAACTGCTGCGCAGGATACAGCGAGGGACGGTCAGCGTCTCTCTGCTGGCGCGCCAGACGGGCTTTGGGCAATCTCATCTGTCGAATTTCCTGCATAGCCGGCGGCAACTCTCGCTGGAGGCGCTGGATAAGGTTCTGGCGGCGCAGCACATGGCGGCAGGCGATCTGCTGCCAACAAACTTCTCCAGCGAGGGGTTGCCGGCCGGCGAAGGCGGCGGCGCGGTTCCGGTCGTCTCCCATGCGGCGGCGCTCTTTGAGCCCTTCATCCGGGCCTCGGCCGCGCAGGCCATGCTTCACCTGCCCGCCGGTCTGCTGCAGTCGATCCGCACCCGCGTCTCCAACCCTCGCCGCGCCTGGCAGCGATTTGTGGCCGTGCGCATCTCCGCCGCCGACGCCATGCCAATGGAGCCGCTGATTCTGCCCGAGGCCCTCGCGCTGATCGACCGCCACTACAACTCGTTGATTCCCTACCGGCCCAACCGGCCCAACCTCTACGCCGTGCGCCAGGGCTCGCACCTTAAGTTGCGCTATGTGGACTTTGTCGCCAACCGGCTGGTGCTGCGCCCGCACAACATCGCCTACCCCGTTGACCTGCTCGTAGTGGAGCACGGCCAGCCGCCCGGCGAGTTGATTGTAGGCCGCATTGCGCTGATTCTGAATGAGCCGTAAATAATCCTAGACCTCGTGCTCCGATTCGGGATTCTCAAAGCGCGTAAAGCGGGCGATGAAGTTCAGGTGAACCGTGCCGGTGGGCCCGTTGCGCTGCTTTTCGATGATGATCTCGGACTTGGCTTTTTCGGCCTCGCTCAAAGCCTCTTTATCTTTGCTGTAGTAGGCCTCGCGATGGATGAAGGCCACCACGTCGGCGTCCTGCTCGATGGAGCCGGATTCGCGCAGATCGCTGAGCAGGGGGCGATGGTCGTCCTTGCGCTGCACGCCGGCGCGGGAGAGCTGCGAGAGCGCCACCACCGGCACGTTCAACTCCTTGGCCAGCGCCTTCAGGCCTCGAGAGATCGCCGAGACCTCCTGCGTGCGGTTTTCGTAGCCCTTTTTATTGTTGGAAGGCAGCGTGACCGACATGAGCTGTAAATAATCCACCACCACCAGGTCGAGGCCGCCGGCATTCTGCTTGAGCCGCCGCGCCTTGGCGCGCATTTCGCCCAGCGAGATGCCGGCCGTGTCGTCGATAAAAATGCGCGAATCGACCAGTTGACCCAGCGCATTGGTCAGCTTCTCGTGGTCCTCGCGGCCCAAAAAGCCCTTCTGCAGCTTCTGCTGGTCCACCCAGGCTTGCGAGGCCAGCATGCGACGCAGCAGCGACTCTTTGCTCATCTCCAGGCTGAAGACGGCCACCGTGGCAGCGTGGTTGATCGCCGCGTTCTGAGCGATGTTGATGGCCAGCGCGGTCTTGCCCATTGAAGGCCGCGCGGCGATGATGATCAGCTCGCCCCTTTGCAGGCCGCTGGTCATCACATCAAACTGCGTGAAGTCGGTGGCCAGGCCGGTGACCTCGCGGCTCTGCTTGTATAAGTTGTCGATGTTGCCGAAGGAACCCTCGACGATCTTTTCCAGGCTCTGCAAGCCGCTGGTGAGGCCTTTTTCGCTGACCTCCATCAGCTGCGTTTCGGCACCGTTAAGGACCTCCAGAGCCGTCTCGCCCTGGTCGGCGGCGCGCGCGATAGCCGCCGAGCAGATCAGCATCAGCTTGCGCAGCAGGCTCTTGTCCTTGACGATGCGGATGTACTCTTCGATCACCGGGCGGCGCGGCAAACCCTCGGTGAGCGAAGCCAGGTAGGCCACGCCGCCAATGGCGTCGCGCTCCTTGTAACGGTCCAGCTCGGCGGCCAGCGTCACAATGTCCACGGCCCGCTGCGCGTCCATCAGCTCGGTCATACGCAGGAAGATGCGGCGGTGCGAGTCGAGCGAGAAGTCGTCCTCGTTGAGCTTTTCCTTGGCCTCGGCGTGGGCGGCGTTGTCCAGCAGGATCGCACCAAGGATGGTTTTTTCGGCATCGACGTTGGCCGGCAATCCGGTGTCGAATGCCAGGTTGGGAAGAGTGGCCATATCTGTAGAGTCTAGGCCGAGGGCGGGCTGCAATGAAGGCAAATTGCCTGCGGAAATCTGGAAAAGCCGTCCAATGGGTCATGACAGGCGGTGACCGTGTGTCGGGCGTCGTGTTTTTCAACTGTTTCCGGAACCGGGCTGCTCACCTATTTGAGAATGCCGCGCACATCCCACAGCTTGATGTTGTCCCAGTTACCCGATGCCGATGCCAGGGTGCGGCCATCGGGGCTGAAGGCAACGGAAACGACATTATTCGTGTGGCCTCGGAGGGTGCGCAGCAACTGGCCGCTGGCCGCATCCCACAGCGTGATGGTGAAGTCCCAGCTACCTGAAGCCAGGGTGTGGCCATCGGGGCTGAAGGCGACGGATGCGACAGTACTCGAGTAGCCCTGGAAGGTACGCAATAACTTGCCACTGGCCGCATCCCATAGTTTGATGGTCTGGTCTTTACTTCCCGAGGCCAGAGTGCGGCTATCGGAGCTGAAGGCGACGGATAAGACAGAATTCGAGTGGCCTTGGAGGGTGCGCAGCAACTGGCCACTGGCTGCATCCCAGAGCTTGATGGTGAGATCGTTACACCCGGAGGCCAGCGTACGGCCATCGGGGCTGAAGGCGACGGAATAGACATAACTTGAGTGGCCCTGGAGCTTGCGCAGCAATTTGCCGCTGGCCGCATCCCACAGCTTGATGGTCGTATCGCCACTCCCGGAGGCCAGCGTATGGCCATCAGGGCTGAAGGCGACGGAATTGACCGAACCCGAGTGGCCTTCAAGAGTGCGCAGCAACTGGCCGCTGGCCGCATCCCACAGCTTGATGGTTTTGTCGCCACTTCCGGAGGCCAGAGTGCGGCCATCGGGGCTGAAGGCGACGGAGTAGACAGTATTCGAGTGGCCTTCAAGGGTACGCAGCAACTGGCCGCCAGCCGCATCCCACAGCTTGATGGTCTTGTCTTCACTTCCCGACGCCAGGGTGCGACTATCGGGGCTGAAGGCTACGGAGTAGACAAAACCCGAGTGGCCTTGGAGGGTGCGCGATATAACGGCCTTATCGCGTGCTTCCTGCTCTGCCCAGAGGCGTGCATCGCGCACAGGCGCCAGTTCGATGCGTACCAGGGTCTGCTTGGCAGCCTCAATATCGAGTTCCTTTTCCGCCTTGTCCAGGTTGTCCTCGGTTGCGGCGGCTACCAAATGCTGGCCAAGCGAAACCGGCGCGGTGGCTGAGTCGCCTGCCGCGATGCGCCCACGCTCCTTACCGTCCAGCTTCCAGTTGCAGGCCAGATCACACATCACCAGCAGCGTCGCCGCCGCCGGTTTGGCAATCGGCTTCGGTTTCGGCCGCAGAATCGGCCCCTCATCCTGCTGTGCCATTCCCTGCACAGTCGCAACCGCCATGGCTGCGACCAGCGCCCATCCTGCGAATTCGCTTTTACGCATCTTGCGCCCCCTTACATTTCATGGCTGACCAGCGGAACCGGGCTGCCTGCCTATTTGAGAATGCCGCTCACATCCCACAGCTTGATGGTCTTGTCCTCACTTCCGGAGGCCAGGGTGCGGCCATCGGGGCTGAAGGCTACGGAATTGACAGAACCCAAGTGTCCTTCGAGGGTGCGCAGCAACTGGCCGCTGGCCGCATCCCAGAGCTTGATGGTGTAGTCGCCGCTTCCGGAGGCCAGAGTGCGGCCATCGGGGCTGAAGGCTATGGAACTGACATCATTCGAGTGGCCTTGGAGGGTACGTTGCAACTGGCTGCTGGCCGAATCCCACAGCTTGATTGTTTGGTCGTAACTTCCCGAGGCCAAGGTGCGGCCATCGGGGCTGAAGGCGACGGATGTGACATAATTTGTGTGACCTTCCAGCGTGCGCAACAACTGGCCACTGGCGGCATCCCACATCTTGATTGTGTTGTCGTAAATTCCGGATGCCAGGGTTCGGCTATCGGGGCTGAAGGCGACGGAGACAACAGAGCTTTTGCCTTGGAGAGTGCGCAGCAACTGACCGCTGGCCGCATCCCACAGCTTGATGGCGTGGTCGCCACTTCCGGAGGCCAAAGTGAGGCCATCAGGGCTGAAAGCGACGGAAGTGACATAACTCGAGTGGCCCTGGAGGGTGCGCAGCAACTGGCCGCTGGCCACATCCCAGAGCCTGATGGTCGGGTCTTGATTACCGGAGGCCAGAGTGCGGCCATCAGGGCTGAAGGCTACGGAGAGGACAGGGCTTGTGCCTTGGAGGGTGCGCAGCAACTGGCCGCTGGTCGCATCCCAAAGCTTAATGGCGTAGTTGTAGTCCCCGGAGGCCAGAATGCGGCCATCGGGGCTGAAGGCTACAGATTCGACATAACCGGAGTGGCCCTGGAGAGTGCGCAGCAATCTACGCGCCGCTTCGGCCTTCTCCCGCGCTTCTTGATCCGCTTTCTCTCTTGCCTCCTGCTCTTCCTTGGCCTGAGCCGCCTTATCCCGCGCCTCCTTTTCCTGTTCAGCCTTATCTCTGGCCTCCTGAGCCGCCTTGTCTTTGGCCTCCTGCTCGGCCTTGAGCCGCGCATCGCGAACCGGCTGGAGTGAGATATGAAGGATTGTCTGCCCTACGATCTTGATCTCGATTTCGTTTTGATACTTGTCGAGTCCATCTACGGTTGCGGCATTCACCAGGTGCTGGCCCAGCGAAACCGGCGTGGTTGTCGAGTCTCCCGCCGCAATGCGCCCGCGCGCCTTGCCATCCAGCTTCCAGTTGCAGGCCAGGTCGCAGATCACCAGCAGTGTTGGGCTGGGCGGCTTGACTACCGGCTTCTTGGGAAGCTGAATCGGCCCCTCGTCCTGCTGCGCCATTCCCTGCACAGCCGCAACCGCCATGGCTGCGGCCAGCGCCCATCCTGCATAATTGCTTCTATGCATCTCGTGCTCCGATACATTCCATGGCCGATACTATAATCCCCATGCGCGGCAACTGTCGCCGCCAGCCGCCTGGTTTCGGTTGCATACAAATAAAAATCCTACGCCTAGACAGTCCGTGCAGGTTCGGATTTCACAAAACCATTCAAGGCAAGCGAGGGAAAAGTGACTGCAACCATAGTCGCGGCTGCCATATGCGCCTCAAATGCCGTATCCTCAATCCAAAGCGAGGAGAAGAGAATGGCCAGGGAAACATTAAGCAGCGCCAAACTGAAGAAGGTTCTGACGGCGTTGGAAGGCAATTGGAAGGCCGAGATGGAGGGCTACCACACCTATCTGGCCATGGCCGAGCGGGACACCGACCCGGTGCGCGCCCAGGTGCTGCGCCATCTGGCCGGCGCCGAGTGGGAGCACGCCGAGCTGTGGCACGGTCGCATCGTGGAGCTGGGCGGAGCTGCGCCGGTCTACCACGGCAAGCCCGGCGGCGATGCCGATTCGCTGGCCAGCCGCGCCGGCGGCATCCGCATGGCCCTCAGGCGCCTGGAGATCGAGGAAAGCCGGGCAATAGCTAGTTACGGCGAGCAACTCAAAGGCCTGGGCGACCCGGAATCCATTGCCATCCTTGAACATGTCATCGAGGACGAGAAGGACCACTACAAGGAGCTTGGCTCGCTGCTGCGCGGCCATTACCCGGCGCCCGCCGGTGCGCACAAGATCAATGCCCAGGCGATTCTCGATGAGATGCTGGCCAAGCGTGCCCAGGGCCGCAAGCAGCCCGGAAGCTGGATCGGCGACGCCATCTACGGCGTCAATGACGGCCTCGGCGCCATCTTCGGCATCGTCAGCGGCGTCAGCGGCGCCACCGCCGGCGACAGCAAATATGTGCTGCTGGCCGGCCTCTCCGGCCTGATTGCATCTGCCCTCTCAATGGGCTCCGGCGCGTATCTCGCCGCCAAGAGTGAACGCGAAATCTACCTGGCCGAAGTCGCTCGCGAGCGCGAAGCCATCCAGATGAATGGCCCCGAGGCCCGCGAGCTGCTCTCGCTCTACTACCAGGTCAAGGGCCTGCCCGAAGAGGACGCCCATCACATGGTCAACCACATCGCCAATGACCCCGAGCAGTTGCTCCGCGCGTTGGCCTCGGAGCGCCTCGGCAGCAGCGAGGAGGCGCTCGCCAACCCGCTGGTCTCCGCCGGCTCGGGCGCGCTTTCGACCGCCGTCGGTGCGGCCATTCCTATCATTCCTTTCTTCTTCCTGACTGGAATCGAAGCGGTCATCGCCGCCGCCGTAGTCTCGCTCGCCGCGCATTTTGCCGTTGGCGCGGCCAAGTCGCTCATCACCGTTCGCAGTTGGTGGTCCTCCGGCCTGGAAATGACCGTCGTCGGCGCTCTCGAAGGCGCAGTCACTTATGGCATCGGCATCCTCCTCGGCAAGGGAGGGATGTAGGCAATCGTTCTCTCGCAGAAAACCTGGTGCCCCACCCTCGCGGAGTATTTGTTTTTGCCGCTAGGGTGGGATACCACGGCCAAGCCGATAGAATGAATTCGGCCTTCGCCTTAGGGGGATTTCGTGCTGAAAAAGACTATTTGCCTGCTGGCTTTTTTTGTAACTCTGCTGCCGTGCGTCCCTGTCGAGGGACAAACCACAGCCGACATCGTCATCGAGCGCAACGTTGCAATGAAGACCCGCGACGGTATTACCTTGCGCGCCGACATCTACCGCCCAGCCGGTGACGGGCCGTTCTTTGTGCTGCTCCAGCGGACGCCCTATAGCAAGGACAACACCGCCGTCTTTGCCCGCAAAGCAGCCGAGCGCGGCTTTATGGTCGTGGTGCAGGATGTGCGCGGTCGCTTTGCCTCCGAGGGCGAGTGGTACACCTTCAGGCATGAGACCGACGACGGCTACGACGCCGTCGAGTGGGCCGCCGCGCTGCCTCACTCCAACGGCAAAGTCGGCATGTTCGGCGGATCCTATGTGGGTGCGACGCAGATGCTGGCCGCCATCGGCCATCCGCCCCATCTGGCGGGTATCTGTCCGGTTGTAACTGCCAGTAACTATCACGAGAACTGGACTTACCAGGGCGGCGCATTCGAGCAATGGTTCGACGAATCCTGGACCACTGGCCTTGCCCAGGATACCTTCAATCGCCAGATACGCGATGTATCCAATCCCCTCATCGGTGACCAGGTTCTTCCCTTGAGCAACTATCCGGTCTTCAACTTCAAGGCCGTTCCAGACGGCGCGAGCCTGACACACACACTCGCGCCTTACTTTCAGGATTGGCTCGATCATCCCACTTATGACAGTTTCTGGAAGCAATTGTCCATCGAGGAGAACTACGACAAGATTCAGGTTCCCGCGCTCACCATCGCCGCCTGGTACGACATTTTTCAGAGTGGTTCGCTGCGCAACTACATAGGACTCAAGGCGCACGCCGGCAATGAAGCTGCCCGCAATGGCCAGCACCTGCTGGTCACCATCGGCGGCCATTCAGGCGGCGGCAGAATCATCGGCACAGTGGACTTCGGCCCTGCGGCCGAGGAGTACGACGAGAACGGCCTCACGCTCGATTGGTACGACTATCTCTTCCTGGGCAAGCAGAACCAGTTTGCCAGCGGTAAGCCGGTCCGCATTTTCGTGATGGGCGAGAACAAATGGCGCGATGAAGAGGTCTGGCCGCTGGGACGGGCTAAGCCTACACGCTACGCCCTTTACTCAAAAGGCGGAGCGAACACCGCCTCCGGCAACGGACGGCTTGTTACCGATCCTGATAACTTTCCACTAACCGAAGCTAACATCTTTCCAATCCGTGACGAGCGCCCAGACAGCTACACATATGACCCCGCCAACCCCGTGCCCACCGTAGGTGGCCCGCTCTGTTGCGATCCAATGCATCTGGCTCCCGGCCCCCGCGACCAGAAAGAAGTCGAAGCCCGTCCCGATGTGCTCGTCTACTCCACTCCACCTCTCGACAGCGACCTCGAAGTTACTGGACCTGTAACTCTAGACCTATTTGCCAAGTCTTCTGCCGTGGACACGGACTTCACCGCCAAGTTAGTCGATCTCTGGCCCAATGGCTTCGCGCAGAATCTTACTGAGGGAATTCTTCGTGCGAGTTATCGCGAGTCCACCACCGCGGCCAAGCCCATCGTTCCCGGAAAGGTCTACGAGTACAAGATCGATCTGTGGTCCACCAGCAATGTCTTCCTGAAAGGCCACAGAATCCTCCTGGAAGTGAGCAGCAGCAACTTCCCGCGCTTCGACCGCAATCTCAATACCGGTAAGCCGGCAAGCACCGATGCAACCTTTGTGAAAGCAACCAACACCATCCTCCACGACCCCGCGCATCCCTCAGCGCTGCTGCTTCCGGTAGTGCCGAGATAGCGACTGGAAGTTATAAGTTAGCGTGAATAATGAACTGGGTGCCCCATCCTTTCCGCGTTTTTGCGGAAAGGGTGGGAAACGCAAGAGTTACTGATTCGCTAACTCGCGATCAGCTCCCGCGCCGCCTGCCGCCCCAGCCGGATGCAGTCGGAAATGCCGATGCCGTCATAGGCATTCCCGGCCAGCCGCAAACCTGGCAGCGCGGCCACGCGAGCGGCAATCCGCTGTTTGCGCTCCTGGTGGCCGACCTCGTACTGCGCCATCGCGCGGCTCCATCGCGAGACCTGCGCAAACTCCGGCTCAACCGTGAGCCCAACCACGCCCTCGCCAAGAATCTCGCTGAGCTCACGGCGCACGATTGCCACTAACTCAGCATCAGAGACAGCCACCAGAGCCTCATTCTTTATCCCGCCCAAAAATGCGCGCAGCACTGCCTTGCCCTGCGGCACGCGGCCCAGAAACTTCCTGTGCACAAAGGTGCAGGCCAGCATCGCTCGTCCCTCGACAGCCGGAACCAGAAAGCCGAATCCATCCGGCAGCCGGCCCAGCCGCGCTTCGTCGTAGATCAGATTGACAGTGATCGACGAGGAGTAAGGAATCCCGCTCAGCTCCTCGCCCAGCGCCGCGTCCACCCCTCCCAGCAGCGCGCCGGCAGCCCAGGCGGGCGAGGCCATGATCACCGTATTGTAAAACTCCGTCGCGCCACCGGCTTCAATCTTCCACCCGCCCGCTGTCTTCTGCAGCGAAGTGACCGGCGTAGACAAGCGCACCGAAGCCGGGTCGATCCGCGCACTCACTGCGTCCACCATCTGCTGCATTCCGCCGCGCAGCGCGGTAAAAATCGATCGCGGCGCGGGCGCGCTTCCCGGCTTCTTCCCATTCCCGGCAGCGGCTTCCTTGGCTCTCAAGCGCATTTTGCGGTGCGCGGCCAGCATCCCGCGCGTCAGCGAGCCGTATTCGCTCTCCATCTCCACCAGCCGCGGCAGCACGGTACGCGCGCTCAGTTGCGCCGCGTCGCCGCCAAAGATCCCCGACAGCAGCGGATCGGCCAGCCGGTCCACAACCTCGCGGCCAAAGTGGCGCTCCACCAGCGCGGCCACCGCCTCGTCGTGATCCGATGGCCGCGGCGGATGCAGCAGTTCCAATCCCATCCGCACCTTCGTCTTCCAACTGAACAGTCGCGTCAGCGCGGTGGGAATCAGCTTGGTGGGCACCAGGAACATCAGCCCGTCGGGCAGCGCCACCAGCCGGTTGCGCACCACAATATACGTCCTGCGCTCGGCGTCGTTCGAGGGCGTCAGCGCGTCGCCCAGGCCCAGCTCGCGGCATAGTTCGGCCGCCGCCGGCTTCTCGCTCAAAAAGGAATCCGGCCCGCGCTCCAGCACCGCGCCGCCCACAATCTCCGAAGCCAGGCAGCCGCCCAGCCGCGCCCGCGCCTCAAAGAGCGTGTACTCAACCTCTGCGCCCTTCTGACGCGCCTGCTGCAGCTCATAGGCCGACGCCAGCCCCGCTATTCCGCCCCCAATGATCGCCGTCCGCATCGTTTCCTCAACCACTATTAGAGCAGTTCCTGGCCGCCTGCGGGGTAGGAAACCATGCTCTAGCCCGCAACCCGGTCAGGCTGTGAGCTTGTGTTGTCTGCGGCGGTTCAGCGCGATAATGCCTCCAAGGCCTGTGGCAAACAGGCTCAGAGATGAGGGTTCCGGTATGGGCGAAGGGCCTTGTTGATTCTGGTTGTACCCGACCGCATCCAGAATATTCACCTCCGCGTCTCCGTCGGTGGTGATGTACTGGGTCGAACCGAGGCAGCCATCTTCATCCTGCACAAACTGACAGTTCTGGGTGAAGTCCGCGTAGTCTTCGCCGTTGGCCAGCGTGTTATAGGTCGCTCCGTCGGCGCCATTGGTAGCACCGCCGTCATAAGAAAAGTAAGCTCCGGGGGTTGTGTTTTCCAGCACGCGCGTGCCCGGCGCTTGATAGCGGAAAAGGTCAACCGCCGATGGAGTTGATCCTCCACAGTAGTCCGTCAAGCCCGCGCCCTGCGTGCTTATGCACGAGGCCGTGCCGAGTATCTCGTCCGTTTCATGCTCGACGACAGAATAAAGGTTGTAGTCGTTGGCGGGTTGCGGGCCGCTTCCATAGTAGTAGCCCTGGCCATACCCGGCCACAATAGACGGTAAAGCCAAAGTAATGACGCCGTCATAGCAGCCGCTGCTGCCGGGGTTGTTGCAATAGCCGATGCTGGGGGTCGTGCCCGCGCCGGCGCCCAAACCAAGAGCATCTTCCAGCGCACTGGTCACTTCGACCGTTCCGTCGTCGTAAATGCCCGGCTCCGTTGCCGGCAGGCTGGCCAGCGCGGCCAGATCGATGGCATCTCCCGATGAATTCGCGGTCAGCGCCGTGAGGTAAGTGTTATACGAGACGAAATTCAGGTACTGGGTGCTTGAACCCAGCCCGGTATTGCCAAAAGTGATATAGATCGAGGCGTTGGCATCGCTGAAGAGGCTCGAATACTGCCCGGCAATGGTGGTATTGAGCGTGGTGCAGACGGAGGAGATCGACGCGTCGCAGGTGTAGGAGATGCCCGTGGCACCGGCCAGCGTCGCGCTGGAAACCACTGTCAGGACCAGAACTGCCAGATGCTTCAAATTGATTTTCAATGAACCTCCTGATGTCTTCGCTCCGCGACAGTTGGGCAAAAGTGCCCTCCTGTTAGCGGGAAGGGAGCGGGGAACACATTTCAGTCGAGCGGGGATAGTAGGGAACGTTCTCCAGGGAGACGGGGAATGGAGAGATCCCTAAGGTTGTATATGCAATTCCGGGGCCACTCCGGCGCTGCGAAATGCGCTTGAAAAACAGCCTTTTGCATCTCATCCCTGAGAGCATTTGATGAAATATGCATTCTTTTGCACATACAGTTGGTAATTCCTTGGCTCGATTCGCCGTTCGAGCTGTCCGAATGACCCATCGCCGCCGGACGGGTGGTGCAGGTCCTATAGGGTTCCATGACCCAAAATTGGGTGCCCCAACTCCCGCCTTTGGGCCCTGGGAACAACCATCTTCTCCCGCCCCTCTCAATTCACTCAAAAACTGCCCGCGTCCTCTCCAGATTGTGCCCCTATGCACAGATCATGCCTGAACCGCTTCAGTAGAGCAGCCCGAGCTTGATAGGAAAATCCTCTTCATCCTCTTCCAGCGCGCGCATCGAGCAGTGTTCCCGGATCATGGCGCGATTTGCGATTCGGATCAGGAGATGAACGGCGACAAGGACCGTGGCGGCGAGGACGATGTGCAGCAAATTAATCTCCATCCATGCTTCAGAGGCGATTGGAAGCCAAGCCACAAGGGGAAGGAATACGGCATATTTAAAGACGACGAAGGCGATGTTGCTCTGCTGACGCGACGGTTCTCCAGCGAAGGGAAGAGTCTTGACGTTGAAGAAGAGAATGTCCGTCAACAGCAGACAAATCCCGGCTGCGCAGAGCAATTCGCTTGCGGTTGCTGGCAATGTCAGCATCTCCGGCGGCGCAACGGCGCGCGAGGCAAAGCAGAAGCCAAAGGTGATGACCACTCCCCAGAGAAAGACCCAGATCTTTGCCGCGTGAAACTGCTCAACTGCAATGGAAAATTCTGGCGGCCTGCCATGCACCACGCGAAAGGCCCAGCTTCCCTGCTGATTGCCGGGAGAGACGAAGGCCATGCGCAGTCCGGCGATGATCCAGAAGGCCATGATGCCGGCGGCGGCGCGCAGGCCGTCCGGTGAGAAATCGATGCTCATTCGCTGATGCGCAACGTGGATGCGGAGGATGATGGCGATCACCAGGGAGAGACCAGCGCCGCCGTAAAGCACGAGATAAATCCGATAACGCTGGACTCGCAGCAAGGTTTGGCTGATGAAGTGAAAGACAGCGCGGCAGTTCGGCGCACGCAGGATGGTGGCATGAAGCAATTTGTGCGCCGGCCACGCAACCCAGATGCGCGTGTCGCGCGTGCCTGGGCCCTCCACCAACTGGCGCATCCGGCGCAGATAGGCAATCGGATAGGTCAGCAGAACCAATCCGCCCACGGTAAGCAAGGCCGCGCATCCGGTCTCTGCGAGACGGGTGTAGATGGGCAGCGCGGACGAGCCTTCTATGAGGCACTGATAGATGCCCAGAAACCAGAATGGCGGAATGCAGAAAGCAAGAACGCCGCCGGATTCGAGGACGGCGGAGGTCAAGCCAGAGAGCAGTGGATAAAGCAGCATCAGCATCAGCAGCGCAGCAATCAACAGCCCCTGCAGCAAGAGCGAAATCTTGCGAAAGATGCGCTCGCCCAGAGCGGTGAGTAACACGCCTTGCAGGGCCAGGATGAAAGTAGCCGCAAAGAAGCCACTTCCCGCCACGGCCAGCAGATGGCCGGTGAAGAGTCCCGCGATATTCGGCGGATCGGCGACGAGGGGAAAGACAAGTAGGCCCAGCAGATTCGCATCGAAGAGAAAGCCGCAGATGAAGATCAGAATGGCGGCCACGCGGGCCATGAAAAGCCTGCGATTCGGAATCGGCAAGGTTGTCAGAACAAAAATGTCGAGCCGATCGGGAAAAAACATATCCCATTCAAAGACCGTGGCGATGCCTATCGTGACGAAGGAAAAGACAATGAAGAAGAAGTGATGATCGACCTTGTGCCAATACGAAGGCGGCGCGGGCGGCCAGCCGAAGAAAGGATGATAGAGCGGCCATAGATACATCGCATAGAAGACGCCGGGAATGCCGGCGGCGCAGGCGATTTGCACCATGCGCGTCTTGGCATCGCCGTCGGGCGAAGCGGTTTCATGGTTGAAGAAGCGCTCCAGGAAGTGGCGCACCAGCAGGGAGAACTGGCTGCGCTGCGGCGCACGCACCACGCCCAGCGCGGACTGTGCGTTCAGTGAGAGCGGCTCGGGCTGCATGAGAAGACGCTGGAAGACTTCAGCCATGGGTCTGCATCACCTCGACCATCTGTTGCGCAATGCCGCGAGTCTCTTGCTGCTGTACCAGTTGCGCAAAGACGCTTTCAAGATTGGGAAGACGCATCAGCTTGGCCAGCTCCGAGGGCTGCGCGTCGGCCACAATCCTGCCCCTTGCAATCACAATCACGCGATTGCAAATCTGCTCGACAACCTCTAGCACGTGAGAAATATAGATGACTGCCTTGCCTTGCGCCGCGAGAAGCTCCAACAGGTCTTTGAAGAGCCGCGCCGAGACCACATCCAGGCCGGAGAGCGGTTCATCAAAGATCAGCAGCTTAGGATCGTGCAGCAGCGCCGCGGCGATCAGAACCCGCTGGCGCATTCCCTTGGAATATGAAGAGATCGGCGAATACTGCCACGATTCCAGATTCAGCAGTTTGAGCAGGCCGGTCGCCTTGGCTTCGATCAGCGATTCGCTGAGTCCGCGCAGCCGGCCCACCAGTTGCAGGTATTCCAAGCCGGAGAGGTAGTTGTAAAGATGCGCTTCTTCCGGCACATAGCCGAATGCGGCGCGAAAGCCGACCATGTCCTTGTCAATCTCCCGGCCTTCAAAGAGCACGCGCCCATCGTTGGGGCGCAGGATGCCGGTGATGATCTTGACCGTGGTCGATTTGCCCGCACCGTTCGGGCCGAGAAAGCCGACAATCTCACCGGGAGCCACCTTGAAGCTGACATCCTCAATGGCGGGAATGCCACGAAAGCTTCTGTATAGGTTTTGTATCTCAAGCATTATGGCTCTCTCCAATCTCTAGCAAAACACGTGAATAACTTGATCCTTCGAGGATTTGTAGAGTGATAGCAAGAATGGTTGCGCTGTGCGATGGATAGCTTCGCAAGCAAAATCGAAGCCTGTTTTTGACTTGAATCTTCACTTGCCAGCCGGCGGAGCATTGCTGGGCGGGGAGCGGAACGCCGCGGAGAGCCTCAAACACGAGCACAAGAGGAGCATCTTCTTCATCCGCACTCTCCGGAAGAGCATTCAGACATACCCCTATGTAGCATTCTGCTTATTGACTTGTCAAGCAGTTTGCTACATAGGTACAATGCCTCATGGCCTTAGAGGCAAAACTCTCCCACACCGCTGCGATGATTCTTCAGGCGCTGGACGCCGGATTTGTCTATGGATTCAGCATCATGGAGATGACCGGCTTGCCCAGCGGAACGGTCTATCCGGCGATGCGCCGCCTGGAGCGCGACGAGCTGATCCTCTCGAAGTGGGAGAAGCAGGCAATCGCCGACGCCGAGCAGAGGCCGCCCAGAAAGTACTACAAGCTGACCGCTGCGGGCTGGTCGACACTCCAAGCCTCGCGCCGCCGGTACCCGTTGCTGGAGAGGTTGATTCCTTCTGAATCTTTACAAACTGAGGAGGCCAGAAGCCTATGAAGCCTTCTTTCAAGCCGGTCTTTTCCGCAATCGAAGCTGGCCTTCTCTGCTGTGCCGCACAGTTTGTGCCGTACGGACAGCGCGCCGATTGGCTGCGCGAATGGCAGGCGGAGTTGTGGCATGTCCGGCAGGAGCGCGCCCCCATGGAGCAGCTATCCTGGCAAGCCGAACGCGAGATTGCCAGCTTTTGCCTGGGCGCCTTCCAGGATGCCTTCTGCCTCAGCCATTATCGCTGGAAGCTAGGAACGCTGCTCACTGCGCTGCATGGAACTGCCACGCAATGCCTGCTGATGCTTTTCGCAGTTCTTGCCGTCAGTTATGGAATCGCGCGGTTCTCGCCCGGCGTGTGCGCGGAGCGGATGCTCTCTACCCGTCTGCAAAGACCGGGGCTGATCCTGATCCAGAATGCAGGCGAGGCTTCCACCACTATTGCACCCCAGCAGTACCTGGCCTGGAAGAGTCACAGGCACAGTTTTTTTGACGGATTTGCCTTTTATCGCGTCGCCGAAGAGAGCATTCAGCCGGTGAGCGGGAATGGTTCCGCGCCAAAAGAACCCTGGAAAATAGCGCAGGCCTCCTCCAACCTGCTGGCTTTGCTGGGCCTGCCGGTACGCTTTGCAACCGCGGAGCCAAAGGGATCGAATGATCTGCCCGATGTGATCTTGAGCGAAAGCTTCTGGAAGATCGAGTTCGGCGCCGATCCGCAAATTGCCGGCCGGATGGTGCGTATCGGCCAGCGCCGCGCGCGAGTCGCCGGGGTGGTGGCCGAAGACTCCTGGAATCTTCCAGGCAAGGTTGGCGCTTGGCTGCTGCAGCCGGATTCCGCCCTCGCCGCCAACGGCGACGGCTTCATCGTCGCCCATCTCACCCCCGCGGGTAAAGAAAAGTTTTGGGCGCCGGTCATGCAGATTACCGAATACGACCAGGACGACTCCGGCCCCAGCTTCCTCGGCTATAACATCGATGAATGGCAGCCCGGTTCCTGGGGCATCTACTGGCTCGGCATCGCTTTTGCCTTGATCTCCCTGCCCGCCGTCACTTCCGTCTCGCTGGGCGAGTACAGCCTGAATCCCCAGAAAACCTCCTGGGGCCGGCGGCTCTATCGCTGGAGCTTCTTCTCCGCCAAGATCGCGCTGCTGCTTCCCATCGTCTATTTTTCAACGCTCGACATCGCCTACATCCGCACCGCGCACTATTCGCATTCCTCCGCGGACATTCAGATGCTCAGCACCTTCGCATTCTTCCTCTTTGGCCTGCGCTGGGCGCTGCTGGATCACCGTCAGCGCTGCCCGGTCTGCCTGCGCCGCGTCGAGCATCCGGTCGAAGTCGGCCTCGCCTCCCGTACTTTCCTGGCATGGAATGGCACCGAGATGATGTGCATGGGCGGCCACACGCTGCTGCATATTCCCGCACTGCCCACGAGCTGGTTTGACGCGCAGCGCTGGCTCTACCTGGACACCTCGTGGAAGTTTTTGTTCGTTGGATCGGGTGTGGGATAAGAACGCCGAATAACTCAGAACCTATTGCATATAAGTCGTCCACCAGCTTTCGCCGACCTACGTAGCATAAAGCTATAACGCCGGCCTCCCGGCAGGCTGTAGCGCGGACTTCCCAGCCCGCGCTCGCACCCCGCATAGCACCTTTTCATCCGGTCAGAAACCAAGAGGCCAGCAGCTACCCCTTCGCGAAGGCCGCGGCCGCGTTCTCCAGCTCCGGGTCCCAGTGCTTGGGCTGGTAGATGCAGCAGGGCTCCTGGGCGAGCGGGTCGCCGGTGACAGCGTAGGCGCGGGCGCGGGAGCCGCCGCAGATCTCCTTGTACTCGCAGGCGCCGCACTTGCCTTCCAGCTTGCTGGTGTCGCGCAGGGATTTGAAGATCGGCGAGTTGCGGTAGATCTCGCTTAGCGGCGTCTCGCGGATGTTGCCGGCGTGGATGGGCAGAAAGCCGCTGGGGTAGACGTTGCCGACATGGGAGACAAAGAGGAAGCCCTTGCCGTCGTTGACGCGGCGGGTGGCCCAACTGGCGGTGCGGGTGTGCGCGTCCGCGGTGGGCGCGCCGGGTTCGTAGGCTTGCGGAGTGGAGCGCGGATGGCCGTGCCCGATCTTGCGCTCTTCCAGGTTGTGTTGCAAGAGGTAGCGGCGATAGTGCATCGCCTCGGTGGTTTTGATCTGGAAGTTGACGCGGTGCGAAAGCTCGTAAATCTTGCCGAAGACGCGCTCGAAATCCTCGCCGCTCAGCAGATCGCCGAGCTGTCCGCGTCCCACGGGAACCAGGAAGAAGACATTCCACATCACGATGGCCAGCTTCTCGAAGAGAGCGCAGAGGCTGTCCAGGTCATGCGCGTTATGGCGGCTGATGGTGGTGTGCACCTGGATGGGAATGCCCGCCTCGTTGGCCCACTCGATGGCCTGGATTGTGCGCGCATAAGCGCCGGGAAGGCCGCGAAAAGTATCGTGAATCTCCGGCGTCGAGCCGTCCAGCGAGATGCCCAGCCGCACCAGTCCCGCCTCCTTGAGCTTGAAGATCGCCTCGCGGGTCAGCAGCGGCGTGGCGCTGGGCGTGAGAGCAACCTGCACGCCTTTGTCGGCGGCATAGCGGATCAGCTCGAAGACGTCATTTCGTTTCATCGGGTCGCCGCCTGTGAAGACGAAGATGGGTACGCCCATCGCCGCGATCTGATCGATCAGCGCCTTCCCCTCGGCGTTGGTCAGCTCGTCGGGGTGGGCGATGGGCTGGGCGGCGGCGCGGCAGTGCTTGCAGGCCAGGTCGCAGGACTGCGTGACCTCCCAGATGGCGAGAAAAGGGGTCTCGTCAAAGTTCAACGCGCCACGGGCGGGAATATTGTGCATCGGTTGCATGAGACCTCCAACAGAATCGGGGCGGGGCCGGGAAGCGTGCAGCGCCGGGGATGGAGCGCCACGATTCTCTTCCAGAAGAGCAGCTTTGGCGCTTCGCGGGCTGTGATTTAGATCACATTATCAGAGTAAATTCGATTTTGCAGGGATCAGGGAAAGATGCGCGGGAGAAACGCGCAAGAAACGCTCTGCTTATAGATAGAGAAAATCTTGCATATTTTTGGCCAGGAAAGGAGCCGGGAGGCTTCGATCCTGCCGTCAAAACGGTGAGCGGGGTTTTGGATTGGCCGGGGCGCGGGTGGCGCCACCCGCCTGCCAGGGACGCCAGGACCGAAAGCGCTCGTCAATCGGAAGCATGAAGATGATTCCAGCCTCCGCCCAGCCTATGTATTTCTGACTCAGTACCCCAGGTCAGTCTTCACCAAAGGCACATTCCGAAGGGAATCCTCAGGGGCGTTCGTGCATCCTAAATAGACGATGGCACTTTTATGGAATCCTGAAAGTTGGAGCGGCCGCCTGGCGGAGCTGGAGGCGCAATCCGGCGAGCTGAAGGAGGCTCCGCTGCGCCGCGATGTGCGTTCGCTGGGCACGCTGCTCGGAGAGGTCTTACGCGAGCAGGCTGGAGATGAATTTTTTTCCCATGTCGAAGCCTTGCGGCAAGGTACGCTTCGCCGTCGCGACGCCGAAGCAGGGGGGCGTGACGAAGAGGCCGCGAGTCAAGCCGCCACGGCGCTCGCATTGGTGCATTCGCTGCCCGTCGAGCGTTCCATTCTGCTCACACGCGCCTTTGCCTTCTACTTTGAACTCATCAATCTGGCAGAAACCAACCACCGCAAGCGCCGTCGCACGGCACTGCATCTGAGCGGCGAGGCCGACCGGCAGCGCGGTTCGCTGATCGGCACGCTGAGCAAGATGCGGCGCGTGGGCATCAGCGCTCAGGAGGCGCTGGAGACGCTGCGGCGCGTGCTGATTGTGCCCGTCTTTACCGCGCACCCGACAGAGGTGGCGCGTCGTACGGTGCTCTTCAAGCGGCGGCGCATCGGTGAGTTTCTCGCCGCGCTGGATCGGATTCCATTGCCCGAAGAGGAGATCGCGCGGCTGGAAGAGGCGATCCGCGCGGAAATTACCAGCTTGTGGCAGACCGACGAGGTGCGCTCGCGGAGGCCGACGGTATACGACGAGATCAAGATGGGGCTGGACTACTACGATGTCTCGATCTTTGCGACGCTGCCCAGCCTCTATCGCGAGATCGCCGCGGCGCTCAAGACCGCGTATGGCGTGGAAATTGAGACGCACGAGTTGCCGCAGGTTCTGAACTTCGGCTCATGGATCGGCGGGGACCGCGACGGCAATCCTTACGTCACTCCGGAGGTCACACGCAGCGCAATTCAGCTTGCGCGCGGTCATCTGGTGCTCTACTACCAGCGGCGGCTGGATGAGCTGATCGACCTGGTTACCAGCAGCGCCCAGCAGATTGGCATCAGCGAAGCGCTGCTGCAGCGGCTTGAAGCCTATGTGGCGTTAGTGCATACGCCTGAGGCTCAGGTCTTTGGCGAGCAATATGAGTTTGAATACTACCGGCGCTTCGCGATCTGCCTCAAGGCACGCATTCAGCGCACGCTGGAGAAGGCGGTGGAGCATCCGGGAGCGGCGGCCTCCCTGCCGGTGACGCCGTACACCCTGGCGCGTGACCATGACAAGCTGGCGCAGGCGCTGCCCGCCTACTGCAATGTACTGGACTTCATCGACGATCTTGAGACGCTGCGCGAGTCGCTGGCCGACAATCGCGGACTGCGTATCGCCCGTACGCTGGTCGATCCGCTGATCTTGCAGGTACGCGCCTTTGGGTTGCATCTTCATACGCTGGACATCCGCCAGCACGCGCGGGTTCATGCGACGGTGCTGCAAGAGTCGATTGACGATATCGCCGGCAAGGCGCTGACGGGCGGTCTATCGGAGGAGAGCGCGAATGTGATGGAGACCTTCCGCGTTGTGGCCGAGATCAAAAAAGGCTGCTCGCCCGAGGTCGTTCGCCACTATGTCATCAGCGGCGCATCGACAGTCGAAGACGTGCTGGCGGTTGTGCGGTTGGCGAGGCTCGGAGGTGTGCGCCTAGAAGGCGCGGATCGTGATCCCGGCCTGATGCCGGTGCCGCTCTTTGAATCGATTGAAGACCTGCGCAAGGCGCCCGCCGTCTGCCGCGAGCTGTGGAGCAGAACCGACTATCGCAAACTGATGGCCACCTGGGGAAACTGGCAAGAGGTCATGCTGGGTTACTCCGATTCCAACAAAGATGGCGGCATGTTGACGAGCACCTGGGAGATCTTCCGTGCACATCGCGACCTGCATGTCGCGGCGCGCGAATGCGGAGTCAAGCTACGCCTCTTCCACGGCCGCGGCGGCACGGTAGGACGGGGCGGAGGACCGACGCACCGCGCCATCTTCGCGCAGCCGATGGACTCCTTCGATGGCCAGTTGCGCATTACCGAACAGGGCGAGGTGCTGAACTTCAAGTACTCGGACGAGGTGCTGGCCGAGCGGAATCTGGAGTTGATGATCGCGGCCTCTCTGGATGCACTGGCCAGGCCCAACGCACGCGACATCGAGGGGCACTTTACCGGCGTGCTCAAGCCGGAGTGGGAGGCCGCACTCGACGAACTTTCCGCCATCGCCTTCGCATATTACCGCGAACACATTGTCGACGACTCTGATGTGGTGACCTACTTCGAGCAGTCCACGCCGGTGACCGAATTGGAACAGGCCAAGATCGGCTCGCGGCCCTCGCGGCGCAATGCCTCAACCAAACTCGCGGACTTGCGCGCGATTCCCTGGGTCTTCGGCTGGACGCAGTCTCGGCTGCTGATGCCGGCTTGGTTTGGCGTGGGTTTTGCGCTTGGCGAATTCCTCGAGCGCCCCGGCTCACTCGAAATACTGCAAATCATGGCCCACGAGTTTCCTCTCTTCATTGATCTGTTGCGCAACGTGGAGCTGGCGCTGGGCAAGGTGGATCTGGCAACCGCGCGGCTCTACTCATCCTTAGTGGAAGACACCGCGCTGCGCGACCGCATCTTCGGAATGATGGAGGCCGAGTTCCATCGCACGGTGCGCGCGCTGCTGGCAATCACTGGGCAAAAGGAATTGCTCGAATCCAATCCGGTGCTGGCCCGCTCGATCCGGCTGCGCAACCCCTACGTCGATCCGATGCACCTCATCCAAGTGGATTTACTGCGGCGCAAGCACTCCGGCGAGGAAACAGCGGAGGTTAACCGGGCCATCGCCGCAACCATTAGCGGCATCGCGGCGGGACTGAGGAATACAGGCTGATACGCAAGAATCGATTTGCCGGAATATGCGCGGCAATATGAAGCATATTTTCAACTCTCGATTCATGAACACTCCATGATTCTGGCTTGTGCGAAATCTCCAATGCTTTCAACAACGAACGAAGCCAGCCTAACAATCAGGAATCCGGGCCAGGGACGGGCATCCGGGAGTCTGACCCGCCGCCGGAAGACGAAATTTCATGGAATCCGCGGCGCGGTACGGGTATACTGACGGCAAGGCGGCGGGCGCTCTAGCTGTGCCGTCCGGAAGCGAGGTGCGTCTTCCGCAGGGATTCCGGTTCAATGACCGTCGACCTTCCAGCCTCGGGGACTTCCCGTTGGCGCGCGGTAGCTCGTGTGCTGCGAAGTCCCATGGACGCTGTGAGTTGCGCCCTCTTTCCCGCCTCGTGTGTTCTCTGCGGCTATCCCCTGCCGCATCTCTCTTCCGTGCCCATCTGCCAGGTTTGCTGGACGGAGTTTCCCGTCCAGAGCGGTCCCCTGTGCGCGCGTTGCGGCGACTTGCTGGATGCGCCGATCCTGGCCGGTCCCTCAAGCAGCGGCCTGTGCCGGGCCTGCCGGTTGGCGCCGCCGCCCTTTGAGCGAGCAGTGGCTTACGGGCCGTACCAGGACCGCATGAAGGCAGCCATCCATGCGCTCAAGTACGACCGGCTGCACGCGGCGGCTAGTGGGCTGGGTCGTATGCTGGCTTTGGCCATCGCCCAACTGGCGGCCGAAGCGCCCGGCGAGATGCTGGTGGTGCCGGTGCCGCTGCACCGCTCGAAATATGCCGACCGCGGCTTCAATCAGGCTCGCTCGCTGGCCGTAGCTGCGCTAGGCGCGTTGCGCAAGAGCCATCCGGAGTGGCGGCTCACGCTGGCGTCTAGCACCCTGATGCGTCTGCGCGCCACCACGAGCCAGGCCGGGCTGACCCCGCACCAGCGCCGCGAGAATGTGCGCGGAGCCTTCACCGTCTCCGATCCGGCCGCCGTAGACTCGAAGCATATTCTGCTCATCGACGACATTATTACCACCGGCGCGACGGCCCGCGCCGCCTCCCTGGCGCTGGCCAGGGCGGGAGCGGCCTCCGTTTGGGTGGCCACACTGGCCAGGGCCGGCCGCATATACGGCCGCCGAGGCTCTCCGGCACGCTTTGACGATGCGGAGGAGAAATCTGAATTTGCCGGCAATGCACCGGTTGCCATCATGCAAGGAACGTTCCAACTTTCATCGCACGGCCAACCATCTTTTTAACGAGGGTATAAAGGATGTCGCTGGGAAAAGCCATGATACACGCACGCAAGCAGAAGTCCATCGCCCGGGCCGCGGCCATCGCCGGCGAGCAGGTGACCATCCACTCCGCGCACATTTTGCAGATGCCGGTGCTGGTGCTCAACGCCTCCTACGAGCCGATCAACATCTGCGGCGCGCGGCGCGCGCTGGTGCTGGTGCTCAAGGGCATTGCGCGCACCGAGGAGGAGCACGGGCTGATCCTGCACGCCCAGCGCAGCCGCATTCCCATGCCCTCGGTGATCCGGCTGCTGGAGTATCGCCGCATCCCCTACCAGACGCGCGCCCTCTCGCGCAAGAACATCCTGCTGCGCGACCGCAACACCTGCCAGTACTGCGGCGAGAGCTTCGCGCCCGCCGATCTGACGCTGGACCACGTGATTCCCCGCTCGCGCGGCGGCAGCTCGACCTGGGAGAATCTGGTGGCCTGCTGCCACTCCTGCAACCGGCAAAAGGGCAACCGCATTCTCAGCGAGATCGACGACATGATCCTGCTGCGCGAGCCGCGCCCCTTTTCGCTGCACACCAGCCGCCAGATCATGCGCATGCTGGGCCGCGCCGACGACCGCTGGCGCAAGTATCTCTTCTATTAGCAGCGATCTCATCAACCGGTTTTGCAAGGGCACGGCTTTAGCCCTTGCTGTATGCCTTTCGCGTGATTACAGGACTATTTCCACTGCCTGTTTAGCCGCCGTCGGAATGGAGTTTGTGCCCAAAACCAAGCGCCGGTCAACACTCCGCAAGCACTTACGTCTAATGGAGTGAGAGTGTGTGCCCTTTGACCGCTATGCGAATCCGATTCGTTTCCTGTCTTTCTCTCTCGTTGCTGGCCCTGGTCTGCCTGACGGCGGCCAGCCCTGCCCCGCAGTCTGCTGACCAGCCGGTTGCCACCTTGAAGATTCAGGCCCGCGAGGTCGTGCTGCCCGTCACGGTGCGCGACAAGCACGGCTCTCTGGTCACCAGCCTCAAGATCCGCGACTTCACCCTCACCGAGGATGGCCGCCCACAGACCATCAAGAGCTTTACCCGCGAGACCGATCTGCCCTTCAGGCTGGGCCTGCTCGTCGACACCAGCCGCAGCGTCTCCGGTGCAATGGAGAACGAGCGCAAGGCGGCGGGCACGTTTGTCGATACTATGCTGCCGGAAAAGCCTAAGCCGGGGCCCGACTCCGGCACGGACCAGGCCTTCCTCATCCACTTCGACCGCGAGGTCGAGCTGCTCCGCGACTTCACCACCTCGCGCGACAAGCTGCACCGCGAGCTGGACGATATGGGCCCCACCCGCGCCGCGCAGAACGAATCGCAGGGTACGGATACCAGCCAGGACAGCAGCGGAAGAACGCAAGGCCAGGGTCGCGGCGGACGCGGCGGCACGCAGCTTTACGATGCGCTTTTTCTGGCCTCCGATGAACTGATGAAGCCCAAGGATGGCCGCAAGGCGCTGGTCGTCTTCTCCGACGGTGTCGACCGCGGCAGCAAGGAGACGCTGAACGACGCGGTGGACGCGGCCGATCGCGCCGGCGTGGCCGTTTATACCATCTACTTCAAAGGCGAGCAGGAGCGCAGCCAGACCGGCTTTCCCGGTCAGGGTGGGCATCGCGGTGGTGGCGGCGGATGGCCGGGAGGCGGCGGCGGTGGTTATCCCGGCGGTGGCGGCGGCTATCCGGGTGGTGGAAGGCGCGGCGGCGGTGGTGGCCAGAGCGCGCCTGGAGTGGACGGCAAAAAGATCATGGAGAAGATCGCCACGCGCACCGGAGGCCGATCCTTCGAGGCCAAGAGCAAGGACAAGCTGGACGAAATCTACGGCCAGATCGCCGAGGAGCTGCGCGGACAATACCTGCTCACCTACACCCCGGACGTAGTGGACAAGGAAGGCGGCTTCCACAAGATCGCCCTCAAAGCCAACAAGGACGACCTGACGGTAGTCACGCGCGAAGGCTACTACGCGCCCGGCGGGGACGCGAAGTAGGCGCCTGCGCCACCTGCGGTGGGGCAGACGCTCGCTATTCGCTCGCAGGAGTTTCGTGGTCTCACAGGTTTCAGAATCGAGACCCTGGGTACCCGGCGACTCGGCAAAATGGCAACAGCAGATTGACCGAAGCAGTGATCGAACGTGGCAACCAGTGACCTAAACCGACGTACACTTTCTGGTAATGATGTCCGTGTTGCGAGACATTTCGTTTGCATTTCGATTGTTTTGGCGAACACCTCTTGTCACGGTGATGGCCTTGCTCTCGATTGCGCTCAGCGTTGGTGCAACCGCTGTCGTCTTCACCGCGGTGCACGCAGTGCTCCTTGCCCCGCTACCCTACGTGCGCCCCTCTGGTTTGGTGCAGATCAGAGTGGAGTTTCCCAAATTTGGGCCGTCGCATGGAGATTGGGTGGTCTGGAACGACGCTCAAGAGATCGCGCGGAGAACCCGCACTCTTGCCTCGGTTGGGGTGTATCGTAACGAACTTCTGGATCTTGCGGGAAATGCTTCCGGCACACCCGAAGCGCTCTATGGACTGCGCGTATCGGCGAACCTATTTCCACTGCTTGGCGTCACGCCCATGTACGGGCGGAATATTCTTCCCGAGGAAGATCAGCCAGGCCATGCCGACGAGATGATTCTGAGCTACGGACTCTGGGTGCGACGGTTTAACTCAGATCCAGGAATTATCGGGCGCAATCTCATCATCAATGGCCGGAACTGCCTCGTCATCGGTATCATGCCACGTTATTTTGACTTTCCCTTGCGCAGAGAGGCTGTTCATACTCCATCTCCCTACGTTGAATTCTGGGCGCCATTTCAAAGTGGGAAGCCTATATCAGCAACGGCAGGGATTGGCGCCGTAGCGAGATTGAAGGACGGAGTCTCGCTGGCTGATGCGCAGCAGGATCTCGCCTCCATCGGCAATGATCTTAGCCGCGAGTTTCCGGCGACAAATCGGGATCATATTTTACGTTTGGGATTGCTGCGCGACCGAATCCTTGGAAAAGCGAGGGACACTCTCTGGATATTGATGGCAGCCTCCGGGATGTTTCTTCTTATCGGTTGCGTCAACGTTGCCAATTTATTGCTGGCGCGGGGACTTAGCCGACAGCGGGAGATCGCGCTGCGCATGGTCATCGGTGCGTCAAGAGGGCGCATTTTCCGGCAAGTGCTCACGGAAGGCTGTTTGCTGGGGCTGTTGGGCGGAGCAGCGGGCTATCTGCTTACGGCTGCTGCATGGAAGACTTTGCCGCTGATTGCTCCCAGGAGTATTCCACGCTTGGCATCGGCACACGCAGGCTGGGCGGTTTTTGCTTTTACCCTAGCCATTGCTCTGGCGAACAGTATCTTATTCGGGATGATTCCCGCATATCGGGCAGGATGGAGGTCGGCGTCCGCCGCGGCTGGACTGCGCTTACAGACAGGGACTGTGGGCGGCCGCGATTGGGCGCGCGGCACCCTTGTTGCTATCGAGGTGGCGCTGGCCGTGGTTCTGGTTGTGGTTGGGGGACAGATCCTCGGCAGTTTTGTCGCGTTAATTAGGACCGATCCCGGTTTTGAAGCGAATCGTATCCTCGCGTCCGTCGTGGCTCCCAATCCTGATCGTTATGCAGCTCACGAACAGAGGGCAGCTCTCTATCAGCATATTCTTGAGGCCGTCGGAAACATCCCCGGTGTTGAACGCGCCGGAACGGTCAACGCTCTACCGTTCAGCGGCGAAAACGATGGCGGATGGATTAGCCGAAGCGACGCCGGCGCGCTGGGGATGCACGATCAAGAGGCGGCCGAAATTGACATTGTCAGCGCGGGTTATTTGCAGACCATGGGCGTGCGGCTGATTCAGGGACGGTGGTTTACCGCGGACGATATGAGAGATTTAAGCGACGCGGCGATTGTGAACGATATTGTTGCACAGCATCTGTGGCCGGGCAGAAGCGCGGTTGGGGAACGCATGTGTGTCGATTGCTCGCCGGAGAAACCTAATAACTGGAAGCGAGTTGTTGGAGTCGTCTCCAGCATCCGGCACGCGACACTGGAGGGGCCGCAAGGGGAAAGTGTTTATCTTGCCGCGGGAGCATTGGAAAGTGCAATCTTCCTCGTGGTGCGGAGTGATCGCCCGGGCGTCGATCTGGAGAGGTCCATCCGCAAGACAATCGCCGGAATCGATCCAAATCAGCCGGTTTTTCTGAGTACCACCATGCAGGCACTAATTGATGATTCCATGGCGGATCGGCGTTTCATCACATTCCTGCTGGCGTCTACAGGTTTCCTTGCCCTGGCAATGGCTGTGGGTGGTGTTTACGGAGTAGCCACGTATGCAAGTTCTCGCAGAACCCAGGAAATCGGCATACGTATGGCGCTGGGAGCAACGCGCGGTAACGTCGAAGCATTGGTCTTCCGTCAGGGTTTCATCTCAGCCATAGTCGGCTTGGGGGTCGGCCTTGCTTTAACACTCGCTGGGATGAGGCTTCTCTATCACATGATCATCGGGCTCGAAACCGGAAGACCGGGCGAACTAATTCTTGAGGTTAGCATTGTCATGCTGGCTGCCGCGCTTGCATGCTGGCTCCCCGCTCGGCGCGTAACAAAAATCGACCCGATGTTGGCTCTGCGCCAAGAATGAATTGCCGGGAAAAGAAATTCGTTGCTTGGTGCCCCAAGTCTGGATTTTCAAGCTTGGAAGACCACGAGCGCCCCTGCGAGCGAACAGCGAGCGTCTGCCCCACCGCAGGTGGTCAACTCGCAAGCGCCTCCACCACCGCCTCAGTATGCCGGGCAATCATGGTCAGATAGGCGCGTGTGGGGACGGGGATTCTCGCCGGCGATCTAGCCCTTGCGCCGGTAGAGCACCTGAAACTCGTAGCCGGAATTCGCGGGAAAGAGGCTGGCCACGTGGCGGAGGCGCTCGGCGAGGGCGGGCGCGGCCAGTAGCGGGTAGTCGCGCTCGCGCAGGTCGTGATAGTCGAAGTCCACGGCCAGCGACAGCATATAAATGGCCAGCGCATCCGAGAAGGCCGACTCGAAGTAGGCGCTGCGGGCGCGCTCGTCGATGCTCCTCTGGTTGCCGCCGTGGCTGTCCTGGGCGCGGCGGCGCGTCTCCCAGGCGTCCTGGCTGGTCTCGCCGCGCACCTGGGCGTCGGCCTGCAGCCAGGCCAGCGCGGCAAAGCTCTCCGGAACTCCCGCGGCCTCGACAAAGTTGTGGGCCACGTTGATAAAAAACTCGAAGGCCAGGCCGAAGCGGTCCTCGACCAGCCGCGTGGAAAGAAAGACCGCCTCAGTCGCGCCGAAGGCCGCGTTGCGATGGCAGATGGCGCGGTCACCCAGATCGACGGTGTAGCCGGGAGCGACCATCGTCTCGTCGGTGTCGGCGATGGCCAGCGGAACAAAATAATAGGCGCGGTGATCGAGCGCCGCCGTGAGCGTGGCCGGCACGGCGCCCACCAGCCGCTCCAGGTCCGCATCCGAGACGCGCGTCTCGCCCCACATTGCGTAGTGAATTCCGTTGGGAGCCTGGGCAACGGCCACCTGCGTAGCCACCTTCTCCGCGTTCCAAAGCTCGACTTGTGCGCTGCTCGCCATAAGACAGTATTCTAGACCAAGGAGGCTACGCATATGGCGCAATCGGACGGCGGCAAGGTTCTCGGCTTCCCGCTGCGGGGATTCGGATTCTTCACCAGTCTGCTGTTGGCCTTCGCGTCAGCCTTCTTCACTTTTTTTGCCACGACGACTCTGGCCATCTTCGCGCTGCTGGGGTGGAATCTCTTTGGCCACCATGCGGTGAGCTACGCCGACAGCTATCGCTATGTCGGCTTTCCCGCATTCCTGCTGGTGTTGGTAGTAGCTCTGCCGCTCTTCGCCGTGCTGTGGGTGCGGGCCAAGCTGGGTAAGTAGCTTCGAATTCAGATCCCCGCCGGCTTCGGGTTCGTCCGGTCGAACTTCGCCACTTGAATCTTGCGCGCCAGGCCCAGCTTCGCCAGCAACCAGATGCCCCAGAAGTTAGGATCGATCTCGTACCAGGCGAGGCCGTGGCGGGCCGAGACCGGATGGGCGTGATGGTTGTTGTGCCAGCCCTCGCCGCCGGTTACCAGCGCCACCCACCAGTTGTTGCGCGAGTCGTCGCGCGTCTCAAAGCGCCGGCTGCCCCACAGATGCGTAGCCGAGTTCACGAGCCATGTCGCGTGCAGGCCCAGCGTCACGCGCAGAAAGCCGCCCCAGAGCAGCATCCCCACGGCGTTGTGCCAGCCGCCCCCGAGCCAGCCCAGGCCGAAGAGCAGCGCGCCGCTGGCAGTGATCGGTATCCAGTGGAAGCGGCTCAGCCAGAGATAAAAGCGGTCGCGGCTCAGGTCGGGAACATAGCGCTCAAGAAGCGCGGTCTGCGCATGTAACGCGTTGCCCCAGACTATCCAGCCGAGGTGCGACCACCAGGCGCCTTCACGGGGAGTGTGCGGGTCGCCCTCGCGGTCGCTGAGCTGGTGATGCACGCGATGGGTGGCCACCCAGAAGATCGGGCCGCCCTCGAGCGAGAGCGTGGCGCAGACGGCCATACTATGTTCCAGCCATTTTGGAACCTGGTAGCCGCGGTGGGTTAGCAGGCGGTGGTAGCACATGCCGATGCCCACATTGATGGCCAGCACATACAGCGCCGCCATCACTGTCAGCCGCTGCCAGGTGTAGAAGAAGAGCGCCGCCACCGCGCCCAGATGAAAAACGATCAGGACAGTCAGCGTCAGCCAGTTGATGCCCTCGCCTACCGAAACGGCGCGGCCCATGCGCACCTGAAGCCGCGCCGATGCGGGACGGGACGCTGCCTCGCTCAGGTCAGGACTCAGTACGGGAGAAGTTGCGTTTGCAAGAGAAGCCATAAGGGGAAGTCCCTGGAGAGTGGCGGCGCGCCCACCCTTCCAGACCCATTGTATCCGCGGGTCAATGGCGCAACCGTACCGGACTGCGCATCTCCAAAATAAAGTTTCGCGATTCACGCTGATTGTGAGCAATCTTGCTCACAATCAGCGAGATGCCGCATCGCGCAAGGTGATTTCCAATCACATACCAGGACAATCGCATGGGATATCACGATGCCAGCGTTACAGAAACTGTGAAAATGTTCTACACTGTCCCCATGAAATCGACGCTCCGCGCGCTTCCCCTCGTCGCCGGCGTTTTGTTCTCGCTGGCCGCCGCAACCCTCCATGCTCAGGACTGGGCCAAAGCCCGTCTCAATGCGTCACCCCGCCACCGCGAATACGTCGCTCTCAAGCACGACAGCCGTACCGTTCAGGCCTACGTCGCCTACCCGGAGGTCAGTACCAAAGCCCCGGTTGTGATCCTCATCCATGAAATCTTCGGCCTCAGCGACTGGGCCAAAGAGATGGCCGACGAGTTAGCCGCGCAAGGCTTCATCGTCATCGCTCCCGATCTGCTCTCCGGCTTCGGCCCCAACGGCGGCGGATCTGGAGAATTTGCCAGCCAGGACGCAACCGTGAAGGCCGTCTCCGGTCTTGATCCGGATGTTGTCACCGCCGACCTGGATGCCGCCGCCGACTACGGCAAGCATCTGCCCGCGGCCAACGGCAAGATCGCCACCGTCGGCTTTTGCTGGGGTGGAGGCAAATCCTTCGCCTTCGCAACCCATCGCAAAGACCTCTCCGCCGCCTTCATCTTTTACGGCCCAGGCCCGGTAGACGTTTCCACCATCAACGCTCCGGTCTATGGCTTCTACGCCGGCAACGACGCGCGCATCGGAGCCACCCTCCCCGCAACCGTTGCGGCGATGAAGGCCGCGGGCAAAACCTTTGACCCCGTCACCTACGATGGCGCAGGCCACGGCTTTATGCGCGCCGGCGAAGATCCCAGCAACACCGTCCCCGGCAACAAGACAGCCCGCGAACTGGCCTTCGCCCGGCTGGTGAAGCTGCTAAAAGAGATGAAGAGCGCGCCAGCGGCCGGCAGCGGCGCACAGAACAGCACCCACGCCGCCAACTCCGCAGCCCAGGCAGTCTCCTGCCACGACAGCGGGAATGCAGCGGAGATGGCTGCAGAAATGTAGCAGGAATATGGCTGCAAGAAACCTAAGTATCAGAATCGAGACCTAGAGCACCCGGCTACATCGAAGCTATTTTGCAACTACTAGACGGTATCTGAATCGTGTGCCATTAGTCTGCGGCCCAACACGAGACTGGCCCTGGAAGAAGATGCACGTGGAATCCTGGAATTGTTACCTCGACCGGAAACGAAACCACCGAAGGGTCTCTTAAATCATCGGTATCGGAGCCTGTGGCCTGGTTGAATCCATCATATTCAGTGCATTTCGGCACAGGCTGCGGAGTTAACCCGGTACTGGTCAATATCTGCTTCCAGCATTCCGATTTCTGTTGTGGCAAAGAACATTCTGCGGCGACTACGCGTGGATAATGCATCACGAGGAGGTCACCGCTTTTTGCGAACACTATCTCCGAGATCTTTCCCTTCGGACTCAACCTTCTCTGATCTTCAAAGACCTTCTTGCCTGAATAAGAATCAAAAACAGCGAAGGGACAGCCTCTATCGAAACAATCCGCATCTTCAAGAAAGACAAAGGATCCTTTTGCGCCAGCGAAGTATTCACCTTGACTATCCCGACGGAAATTCTCACCGGCGTGTTTCCGATTGCACGGTGTCAGGTGAACGAGGTCATTCGGAACGATTGAAATCCATTCAGCTCCTTTCTGGCCCATATCTAGCTGCTTGACCATAAACTTCTGAAAATAGAAGCAGCGAAGTTCACTATGGCGCCCGCCTTTCCATGGGTAATATGGAGAAGGGCCCAGATCAACCACAGTTTCTTTGATCGCCTTGTCGAAGGAATCCGTTTGCTCCTGTGCAAACGCAAATAACGAGACGAAAAAGCAAACGCAAAATGATATTGCAGCGAACCGAACGACAGAAACCATTCTTTCCATCAGCCAATCCTCGATTGCAATCCTAAACTACTGCCGTAACTCCACCAGCGTAGCCCCCTGCCCACCCTCATTTTGTGGCGCTTCTTCAATCCCCGCCACGTGCGGATGCTCCTTCAAGAACTCCCGCACCCCGCGGCGCAGAACGCCCGCCCCGTGACCGTGGATGATGCGCACGCGTTCCAGGCCGGCGAGGAAGGCGCGGTCGAGATACTTTTCCAGCTCCCCGGTAGCCTCGTCCACGGTGCGGCCAATCAGGTTGATCTCCATGTGCAGATCGTCGCTGTTGGCGCTGGTGACCGTGACGTGGACGCCCTTCTGCCTGCGCGCGGCGGCCAGTGGGTCGGGACGTATTTCCTGCTCTGAACCTGCCGAAGGCGCGGAGCACTCATCCCTCTTGACGCGCATCTTGATGGGCCCGAGCGCGACTTCGAAAAGGTCTTTTTCCACCTCGCGCTGCACCACGGCGATCTTGTTCATCGACTTGAGCAGAACCTGGTCGCCAACGGCAATGTGTTTCAGCAGGTGCGGCTGAGCGTCGGCGTCACCCACATCCGCGCCGGTGCGGTGGGCGACGACGGTTTGGTTGAAGCTCTCCTGAAACTCGCGGCGCAGGCGCAGAATGCGGCGTTCGGCCTCTTTCGAGAGCTTTTGCTGACCAACGCGATCCTCGATCGCCCGCACCGTCTCGCGCATCTGAAACTCGAAGTCCTTCAGCAGCGAGGCCAGCTTGTTCTCCAGCTCGCGCGTCCGCTTGCGCTGCTCGACGTCGCCCTCGCGCGCCAGCTTCGCGCGCTCCTGATTCAGCGCATACTGCTCCAATCGTGCAGCCTTGCGCTCTTCTTCGAGTTGTGTGAGTTCACTGTGCAGCGTATCCAGGAAGCGCGCGATGTCAACCTGCTGCGAGCCCAGCCTTTGCCTGGCGGCGGCGATGATGCTCGCGTTCATGCCCAGCCGCTCGGCAGTTTGTATTCCCGCCGATGCGCCGGGAACGCCGAGCCGCAGTTGGTAGTTGGGCGCCAGCGTCACCTCATCCACGCCCGCCGCGGCGTTCAGCACGCCCGGTGTATTCGCCGCATAAACCTTGAGCGAGGTATGGTGCGTGGAGATCAGCGTCCAGGCACCCGCCGTCAAAAAGTGGCTGGCAATCGCCACGGCCAGCGCCGAGCCTTCTTCGGGATCGGTCGAGGAGCCGAGCTCGTCCACCAGCACCAGCGAGCGCCCGCCGGCCAGCCGCGAGAGCCGGTCGAGGTTGGTAATGTGCGCGGAAAAGGTGGACAGTTCCGCCTCGATCGATTGCGCGTCGCCGATGTCAGCCAAAAAAGCCGTAAAAACCGGAAAGCTGGCCGCCGTCGCGGGAACCGGCAATCCAGCCTGCGCCATCATCGCCAGCAGCGCTGTGGTCTTCAGCGTAACGGTCTTGCCGCCGGTATTGGGACCGCTGATGATCAGTTGGCGCTCGGCCGCGGTCAGTTCAAGCGTGAGCGGAACCACATGGCCGCCGGTCACGCGCAGATGCCGTTCCAGCAGCGGATGGCGGGCAGCTTCCAGGCGCAGAAGATCCGGCGCAATCGCCGGCCCCACGCAGTCGTAGTCGCGCGCAAAGCGGGCGCGGGCTTGCAGGCTGTCCACCAGCGCCAGCACGCGCGCGCCTTCCACCAGAGCATGAGCATAGCCGCCCACCTGGCGGGTCAATGCCACAAAAATGCGGTGAATCTCGGCCTGCTCCTCTTCCAGTAGCCGCACCAGCTCGTTGTTCTGCTCGATGGTCTCCAGCGGCTCCACGTAAACGGTCTGCCCTGAGGAGCTCGTGCCGTGAACCACGCCACTGATGCGCCGCTTCAACTCCGCGCGCACGGGAATCACAAAGCGGTCGCCGCGAATGGTGATCAGCTCATCCTGCGTTGCGCCCTCCGCGGCGAGTTTGCGCAGAGCGGCGCGCAGGCTTTCTTCAATCAGCCGCTGCTGGCGCTCCTGCTCGCGGCGAATGCGGCCCAGCTCGGGCGAGGCGTTGTCGGCCAGCGAGCCGTCGGGCTGAATCGTGCGCTCAATCGACTCAGCCAGCGGGCGCAAACTTGTAGTCAGTGCCGACGACAGCCCCGAAAGCCCCATCAGCTTGCCCACCAGCCGCGCCGGGGGCGATTGCAGCAGCGCTTGCCACGAGGCCACGTCGTTGGCCAGCCGCGCCACGGCCTGCAATTCGTTCGCCTCCAGCGCCGCGCCGGGAATCTGCGCCTTGGCGGCGTGCTGCGTGGGGTCGAAGAGTCCGCCCACGGGAATGGAAGTCTGCTCAGCCAGCAACAGGCGCAACTCTTCGGTCAGCTGATGCTGCTGGGTAATCCAATCTTCGTCGGTCGAGGGCTTCAGTTCGAGAATCGCCTGCCGGCCCACGGGCGAAGCCGCAAAGCCGGCCACCAGTGCCAGCAGCGCCTCCCACTCCAGAGCGGCAAAGTCGGCGTCCAGCACAGGCGACGGAATGGGATCAAGCAGCGGCATAGCTTTTCTTCGCTGCAACTATCTTAGCGGGCCGGAGGCGAACCCTTCCTCAGATCAATGGTCATCCTGCGAGAGCACAACCCCGCACTACTTCGTCATCCATGCCTCAAACCCAAGCGGCGCAACCTCTATCCGCGATTCGGTCCACCCAGCTTCAGCGATCATGCGACGAATCTCTTCAAGCGGATAAGCTCGTTTCATCAACATGCCTCGAAAGATCAACATCATGAACCAGCGATTTAGCAGGGTGACGCCCAATCCGTTTACATACTGCCTCACCTCCGTCACCGGCACTTCCCGCCGCATATCACCTAGCAGCGCCGTGCCACCGGGACGCAACACTCGCCGCATCTCCGCCAATGCCTTCACTGGCTCGGTGAAGTTCTTGAATGCCGCGCGACATACAACGAAATCCATACTTGCATCCTCGACAGGCAAGGCGGCGGCGTTGCCCAATTCAAATTGTGCTTTGACATCACTGTCGGCTGCATTGCGTCGCGCAATCTCGACAAATGTCTTGCTGATGTCTACCGCGTGGACGTGCAAGCCGTGCCGGGCAAGTTCAATGGATAGTAATCCCGGTCCGGGCGCCACCTCCAGCACTGAGGCCTCGGGGCCGGTGAACGCCGCAATCCGTGCTGCAAGTGCCTTGTATTCCGGCATATCCTTGCGTGTGGTACGGTCATACCAGCGGGCCACACTGCCCTCCATACCCATTCCCTTGTATGCTTTTAATGCAGAAGCCATTTTCTCATCCTCCAATTATCTTATATACTAAGATTCACAGAAAGTAAAGGAATTCAGGACTCCTATGCCTAAAAAAGTGAAAGCCGGGCTCCCACGTACCGATGATGCCGATGGCGCCCTATTCCCTGCACCGGTCACCACAGCCGACCGCATAGTGCTCGAGATACGCAAGTTCATTGCCGCGGCCATCTTCTTCAACACACAGGCTGCTGACAAAGTTGGCCTCGGCCTCACCGACATGCAATTGATGCATATGCTGGCGCTTTATGGAGCATCTACCCCAAGCAGTCTGGCTGCGCTGACAGGGCTAAGCAGCGGCGGAGTCACGGTTGCGCTCGATCGTCTCGAAAAGGCGGGCTATCTCCGCCGCAAACCTAATCCAGCCGACCGCCGAAGTCTGCTTGTCACTCTGATACCCGCGCGGCTGCAAAGGTTCGTCGATATGTATGTAGGCATAGAGGGCGAAACGCGACGCCAGCTTGCTACGTTGCCGCAAAACGATCTAGAAGCCGTCGTTCGCTTCTTCGAGGCGATGAGCGCCGCACAAATCGACAGAGACTAGAGACTATGTCCGCAACCAAAACCGCTGAGATCAACGCGTCGGCGGGGGCAAGACCGGTACTCGGGACGCCGCCGTCCGGAATCCGAGATTCTTCGCCTCTGCTTTATCGAATAATGAACCTGACTTGAACTGTATTCTCCGTAACAATACGCTACCTATCATTACAAACGACTCCCTTCTCGGCTACGCACTCCCAAGCCCAAAAGTGGAACCTTGATGGGATGTGGCGTCCAACGCCCAGCACCCACATGATGACCCGGTCCGGTGGTGGTGCATCTTCAGGTTTGCGGGTCAACCGGCAACGACTGAAGCCGGCGTCGCCACCCAAACCTATTTTGATGCTGTCTGCGCATAGATGGGATGGACCTTCCTGAACCTCGCACTCAGAATTTGCGTATGCATTCGCATGATTTGCAATTGTGTGACGCGGATGTCACGGAAAAAAGCGCTGCGGATGGTAGCCGGCCTCTCATCTCTATTGATTTGGTGCGCGGTAGTCCATGCTGCGCCCGCCAACGAATCGGCGGAAATCGGCGCGCTGATGACGACGATGTACCAACGAGGTCAATTCAATGGCGCCATCCTCGTTGCGGTGCATGGAAACACCATTTACCGTAAAGGGTTTGGAAAATTGAACTTTCCAGCAGGCGCCGATTTCACTCCTGAGACTCCGTCCGACATCGGCTCCGTCACAAAACAATTCACAGCGATGGCGATCATGATGCTGGCCGAGCGAGGGAGACTCAGCTACGAAGACCCGGTCTCTAAATTCATTCCAGAGTTCTACCGCTCAGCGCATCTCAGCCAGATTACTTTGAGACAGTTGTTGAATCACACTTCCGGCATTCCTGATTATGGCTATTTAGGAATTGATGACTCCGGCTTAGGCCAACAAGGTCTGATCGCCGCACTCCTAAAAAAGGACGATCTCCTTGCGAAGGCTGGGCTGAAGTACCGCTACAGTAATCCCGGATATGCGCTGCTGGCAGTGGTAGTGGAAAGAGTCTCGGGAAAGCGGTTTGGCGAGTTCCTTGAGCAAGAGATTTTTGCGCCGGTCGGCATGAGCAATACTTTCGTTTATGACGCTCCAACGAAGAAAAATGCCCGGACGGCTATTGGCTATGGGCAATTTGGGCAAGTGGATGATGGCGGCCCGACTGCGATTCCCGGCGACGGCGGCATCTACTCGACTGTTGATGACTTGTTCAAGTGGGACCAGGCCCTATATACAGAAAGACTCGTACACCAGTCCACATTGGCCGAGGCATTCGCGCCAGGCAAAGTGCAGGAAGGCACCTCGACCTACGGTTTCGGATGGAATATAGGGCAGGATGGTGACAGCAAGTACCTCTGGCACCAAGGCAGTCACGCAGGTTTCAGAGCCTTTATTGGCCGTCGGCTCGCAGACAGGGTCACCGTCATCATGCTGACGAACAAAGGAAACAGCAAGCGCCAGGACATAAACGCTGCTATCCAGAACATCTTGGCGGCTAAACTGTATATTCTGCCGAAGCAATCGGGCGCCGAGACACTATATAAAACCATCCACGAATCGGGGATTCAAGCGGCTCTGCAACTGTACGTCGCACTCAAACACGCCAAAAGTGACGACTACGACGTCGGAGAGTCTGAATTGAATACGTTGGGCTATCAGTTGCTCTATGGAGACCGGCGCGTCAGTGACGCCGTCGCGATCTTTAAGCTAAACGCAATCGAACATCCCTGGTCTTCAAACGCCTTCGACAGTTTAGGCGAGGCTTATCGAGCAAATGGCGAGAGGAATCTCGCTATCGTCAGCTACAGCTTAGCGATACTGCTCGATCCTGCAAACGGGCATTCGGCTGCCGAGCTTAAGAAAATGAGGTCCGCAGGCGCACTTTGGATCGCGTTTCTTGCAATCAGCGCCATTGGCGTGTTGTTGGTTGCGGCGATCCTGGTCAAGCGGAAGCGCAAAAGGGCGCAAATTGGACAATTGCCAAAGGTTTAACATGGGCCTGATGCGACAGAGAAATCTCCCAACGCCCGTCTGCCAATCCTGGGTATCAACTGAGCTCCGAATCCTAGGCGGTGTGTCGCCAGCCGGAAACTGTGCCATTACCGCGAGTTCAAGAGACCCTCCGCGATTGTCCCGTGAAAAATCCACTTGACAACAATAGTACGAAGCGTATTATTACGTATAGACCATGAAAAACGACTCCCTCCTCGGCTACGCGCTCCTGGGCCTGATTCACGAGCAGCCCCAATCCGGCTACGACCTGCGCAAGATCTTCGCCTCCACGGCCTGGGGCACCTTCAGCGACAGCCCCGGCGCCATCTACCCCGCACTGCGCAGACTGGAGACGGCTGGACAGGTCTGCGGAACCGTCGTGGAGTCGGCAACTCTGCGCAGACGGCGCGTCTTCCACATTACCCCCGAGGGTCTAGCCACCTTCAAGGCGTGGCTGATGCAGCCGGTCACGCACGACGACGTGATCCGCCGCATCTCGGACCTGATGGTGCGTTGCGCTTTCATGGACCAGACGGTGGGCGAGGAGCGGACGGCGGAGTTCCTGGGCGAGTTTGCCGGGCAGTTGGCCGCCTATCTCCCAAGTCTCCGGCAATACCTCGAATCTCATATGCGTGAAATGTCGCACTCCAGCCGCCTGGCACTGCTGAGCGGCATCGACGAATACGAGGGGCGGCTCCGCTGGGCCAGAACAGCAATAACGCTTTACGAACAAAGAAAGAGGAACCAGGAATGAATCTCTATGGGCGAATTGGACTTTATTGCCTGCTGGGCGGGCTGTGCTTCACGGTCTCCGCTCTGGGTGCGGGCCACTTCTGGTTGTGGTGGCTCAGTGGCGTAATCACGGTGGCGGCGCTGACGCCGGTGGCGCGTTTCGGGCCGCGCCATCCATTGGCGCTTTTTGGCGCAATCGCATTGACACTGGTGGTTGTAGGACTGGTGTGCACGCTTTCCGAGGGTGTGCTGTTTTACCCGGATATGAAGGCAGAGGCGCTGCGCGACCTGATGGGCGGCTCAGTCTCCTATCTCATTGTGACTGCGGTACTTGTGGCGCTGGCCTGGGTTCTGAAGCTGAGGGAGCCCGCCGAGCAGGTTATTGGGCATCGCTCGCTGGGAATCGCGATTCCGATGATACTGTTAGCCGGTCTTTCCTACGTGGTCTATTACATGATCTTCGGAGCTATCGCGTTTCAGTTCTTTACCAAGCAGTACTATCCCCACGCCGCGGAACAGGTGGCCGCCCTTGGCCAATGGTTTTGGGTCTATCAATGGGGGCGGGGCACGCTGATGGTGCTGGCCATGCTGCCTATCGTATATACTTTGCGGCTGCCGCGCTGGCAGGCCGCATTGGCCGTGGGTCTCATGGTGTGGATCGTCGGCGGAGCCGCTGCCCTGCTGGTGCCCAATTCGATGATGATCGCCACGCAGCGCTACATTCACATCGTCGAGATCATGACGCAGAACGTCTCGTTGGGCGTAACTGCGGTCTTGCTGTTGCGGCCCAGGACGGCCCTTGAGAGAGCGCACTCCGCGCCCGCGGCATAGTTTTGTCAGTTGGTTTCTGAGGCGGCGCTGGCCGCGGCCGCAACGGCGGGGCAAGCCGCGCCGCAGCTTCCGCCGCAGGGTGTCTTGGCTTCGGCCGGAGCGGCTGCCGGGGCCGGCTCGTTCGCAGGCGCGGCGCTCTTGGCCGCGTAGTCGTTGATATAAAACCCCGATCCCTTGAAGTGCAGGCGCGGCGCGGTCAGCGGGCGCTCCAGCACTCCCTGGCAGACCGGGCACACCATCTCCTGCTCGGAGCTGAAGCTCTGGATCTTCTCAAAGTGATGGCCGCACTGGGTGCAGCGATACGCATACAAAGGCAAAGTTTGCTTCCCTTCGGCGAGAAATAGCCTACTCTGACCATTGTATCGGCTGAACGGCAAAACCCTGCAAATCGCCGCCCAGCCTGCTATGACCTTCGTATTAGCCCTTACTTCACCGTGATCGCGACCGAACCGCACAGGTTCTCCCAGGCCAGCGAGAGCTTTCCCTTATTTCCGCCCAGATCCTTGAGCATGTACTTCAGATTCTCGACCAATGCCGGCGGCTTCTCCATAGCCATCTTCACCCGCCCCAGGTCTTTCGTCTTGTCGTAGACCGTTCCCCATTGCCCGGTCTGTGTATTAACGATCAGCACCCAGTTGTCGGGATCCGAAACATCCACGAACAGGGTGTAATCGCCCTTGGGGACAGTCAAGCCACCCAGGTTCAGATCAGCCTCGGTGTGCAGCTTAGTAGCGCTATTGGCTCCGGCGCGCCAAACCGGATAGGTGTGATCGTGGCCGATGAGGCCGACCTTGCCGAAGAGCTGTCCGGCGCGGCCCTTCACGCCGGGCGAGCTGTAGGTGATGGTGATGGCTTTGCCGGCAATGGTCACCGACTCGGTGGCCGGCGGGCTCTTCGGCGGGCCCGGCTGGGCGGATAGGGTAGCGGCGACGGCAAGCAGGCTCATACAAACCAAAAGACATTTCATGGTGTTCATCTCCGTGAGGAAGAATCTTTGCCGGGAGCCTTAGCCCCGACGCATCGATTGTCGCACCGCGCGGCCCTCTATGGGAAACCATAGCGGGAGAGTGGTAGGCGATCAGCCCCTCCCGATGCGCCACAGGGAGAACGCCCTGCCCGGAGAAGAGCATGCAAGAGATCGCGGGCCGGCGGGCTTCATCAGATGTTTTCGGCGCAAATCGCTTCCATCCCCTATACTCATCTCACGAAAATGATTCAAGAGGGAGTTCTTCCGTGCCGATTCGGCTTCGCGCGTCTTTTGCCATCCTAGCGTTTCTCCTCCTGGGCAGTTTTGCGGGAATGAAGGCTCAGCACTCCGGCAACAGCAATGCCGCCTACCAGCAGTTGCGAGGCCTGTTGCCGGGCAGCGAGGTGATCGCGGTCAAAAACCTGGAGCTGCGCAGGGATGCGGCCACCTTCACCTTCCGCAGCGGCAACTTCGCCTTTTATAACGAGGTAAACGGCAAGGTGACAGGAGCGGTCTTCAAGGGCGATGGCCACTTGCACATTACCCCGCCCACCGTCCAGGAGCGGCATAACCTCTCCATCTTTAAGCAAGCCGAGTCCATCTTTGATCGAAACGATGATTTCGACGAAGACTTCGACAAGGTTGTGCTGCGCTTTACCGACGCGACCGCGGCCGAGCTGCGCAAGGCTGCGGCGGGCAAGGGTGAGCCGGACTCGAGCTACACCAAGGAGGCGGAGGAACTGCATGACTTTTTGCGACACCATTCCACAGGAACGTACACGGAACAGTCGCATACGCTCTATTACCGCAAGATCGACGGGAACCTCGATCTGCGCATACTGGCCGATGTCTTGAGTTCTGCTCCCAGCGGATTCTTCTACGCCGCTGTGAATGGGCACGAGTTTCCTCACATCATCTTCCAGTTCGATCCGCTAGGAGTGGCCGGCCTGGCCCCGGAAGAGGTATCGCTCGAAATCTGGAATGGGACCAGTGACACCATGACTTATCCGCTGGCCTTTCATCGCGCTGCCGAGTACACCAACGGCACAGCCAGCGGCAACGAGCGCAACGCGGCTTACAACATCGTCAATGAGAACCTGGATGTGTCGATCGAGAAGAGCGGCTTTCTCTCCGGCGTTGCCACGGTCGAGGTGCGCGCCGAGCAGGACGGCGTCGCGGTGATTCCTCTCGATCTCTATCCCACACTGCGCGTAATCAAAGTTGAAACGGCCAAGGGCGATCCGCTGGATTTTGTGCAGGAAAAAAAGGAGGACGATTCCGACTTTGGTGTGGTACTCGCCGCGCCGCTCAAGAAAGGCGAAACCGCGACGTTGAAGATCACCTATGGCGGCAAGGATGTGGTGCTCAGCGAGGGCAGTGGGAATTATTATCCCATCGCCCGGAAAGACTGGTATCCGAACTCCGACCAGGGCCTGGGCGATTATTCCACCTATCGGATGCTCTTTCATGTGCCCAAGGGGTTACAGTTGATTGCCACGGGAACCAAAGTGAAGGAAGACACCGACGGCAGCATCACAACTTCGGAGTGGAAGACGGATGTGCCTCTGGTGGTCATCGGCTTCAACCTTGGCGCATTCACCATGAAGGAAGCGACCATCGCGGGCAAAATGGGTAATAACCTCACCATCGATGCTTACGCCAACACGCACCCCCCGGATATTCTTTCCGATGCGAATCTCGGGGATAACCTGCCCCATATTCGAGCGATCGACGCAACGGATTGGGGGAAATATCCCATCGGCAAGATTGACACCGCAGGGATGCTTCCGATGCAACTGAGCCAGGCTCAAGTGGCCGCACAAATCTACACTAGCTACTTTGGCGAAATTCCCTTCTCGAGGATAGCGATAACACAACAGTTCACGTGTAACTACGGCCAGAGCTGGCCCATGCTGGTATTCTTGCCCATCTGCGGCTTCATGGACAGCACACAGCGGGCTGGGCTCATCACCTGGCATGCTGGACCGGAAGAGACTGCACTCTTCAATATGTACATCACAAGGGTCACGCCCCACGAAGTTGCGCACCAGTGGTGGGGACACACGGTCGCGATGCGCAGCTATCGCGACGAGTGGATGCGGGAAGGCTTCGCGGATGAATCGGCCACCATCTACCTGCTGGCTACGCAGCAGATGGACCAGTTCTTCGAGTTTTGGAAGCTGCAGCGCAGGCTGATCACCGAAAAGAACGCGTATGGCTTCCGTCCCATCGACGTAGGCCCGCTCACCATGGGCAAACGGCTCAACTCGCCTCAGACCGGATGGGATATCTACCAGAATCTCGTCTATCCCAAAGGCGCGTTTATTCTGCACATGATCCGCATGATGATGTGGACGCCCAAGGATGGAGACGCCCGATTCAAAGACACCATGCACGACTTCGTGGATAAATACCGGCTGCAGGCCGCCACCACAGAGGACTTCAAGGCCGCCGTGGAAAGACACATGAGTGCGCAGATGGACCTGGACGGCAATCACCGCATGGATTGGTTCTTCAACCAATATGTCTATGGCACCGACTTGCCGGCGTATCACTTCGAGGGCCAGGCCACGCAGAACGGTGATGTGGCAAGTTTGCATTTCAAGCTGATTCAATCGGGGGTCACGGACAAATTCAAGATGCTCGTGCCCCTCTACCTGGAGCTGACTGACGGCAAAATCATCCGTTTGGGCTCGATCACCATTACCGGCGACAAGACAATCGACCAGACGGTGCAATTGCCGAAGCTGCCCGCACCGGTGAAGCGAGTTTCCATCAACCAATATTACGACGTGCTGTCCATCGAAAAGTAGAACTAAACCAGCGAGGGGCATGGTGCGTTATACTCCACTACACAGCGGAAACAAGGAGGTTTCTCGATGCGTTTCAATGGTATTGGCAAGATTGTGGCGGCCGGAATGGCAGCCGTGGCGATGATGGCGGCGACCAGCACGATTCAGGCGCAGAGCGGCGCAACGGTGCTGAAGGCGGCGGATGCGCAGAAACTGCTCCCGGCCAGCGTCTTCTACCGCGGGCAGTCGGCAACCACGGAGTTGCGCAACTCCGGCGGCGTCAAGTTCGCCGACGGCTTCTATGTGCTGGCCGCCCTGGTGGACACCAGCGGCTACTCCACCGGCCTGGCGGCCAAGTATCAGGCCTACTTCATTGTCGAGGTTCCCATCAATTTGGGCGGCCAGAGCCTTCCCGCAGGCGTCTACGGCGTGGGGTTTGTCGGGGACAAGTTTGTGGTGACGGATGTGGGCGCGCACGAAGTGCAGACTGTGGCAGCGGGCGACGATGCCGCACAGAAGCACCCCATGCCGCTGCAAGTGACAGCCGACCCAGCAGGAGGCTTCCGCCTCTACATCCAGCGCAAGTATGTGACCTTCAGCAGATAGTTGTCAGTGGTCAGTTTCCGAACGCCCCAGGCCTCAGTTATGAGACCTGGGGCGTTCGGCATTTGTCAGGAGCGACCACGCGTGACGGTCTCTTCATTGAGCCCCGCATTGGAGCTACGCAGCTTTCGCATTGGTCCGGCGAAAGGGAAGATAGAGCAGCAGAAATAGGATGAAGGCGACGCCTTCACTGGCCACGATGTACCACGGCCATGGTCCAAGAAACGTGAGCAGTGACACCGTCTCAGGCCTGGCTCTGAGGAACATATAGTCTGTCTTGAAGATGGAATCGAACGCGCCGATAAAGACGGCAAGAATGTTCACCACCAGCATCGCCCTGCCGACCGACCCCGGCCGCGGCCGCGCCTGCCCAGACCACACCAGATACAGAACGCTGGTCACAATGAGGCCATGATCGGCAAAGAACTGCACCGACAAGAAGAGAGAGGGCTCCAGCAGGTCGGGAGTCAGCAGCGACATCGAAGCTCCGGCTAATGCAAAGTAATAAGCCAGGTCGAAGATCGCCGGCTTGAGCGTGAGCAGCGCCAGGATGACCAGCCACAGCGAGATATCGCAGAGTTCCAGGGGGAGATGGTTGGGAAACATCTGCTCGCCATGCACGGCATAGCTTCCGTAATACAGAATCGTGCAGAGGAGAAGTAGCAGCGACAGGGCAACTCGTACGGCTCTCGATCCGGGAGTAAGCATTCGCTGTACACCCGCCAGCAGAACCGCAAGCAAAGGAACCGCGGCGAGGATGGCAAGGTGCACGATTCCAAAAAGATGAAGGTTGGCTGGCATGATGCTCCGAAGTTCAGCATGGGGCTTGCTTGTGGGCTGGCGGCATTGTAAAGCCTCTGCGCCTGCCCCGGCTACCAGACCCGCGCCAACCAAATCCAGCGGGAGTAGATGCTCGCCCTCAGCGCAGTGGATAAGCGCCGGGCGTCTTGGCCTCGGCTTCATTCCATCCCAGAAGCGAGCGAACCTCGGCAGGAAGGAAATTCATAGCCGGCGCATTCGGCAGCGGACGCTGCAGCTCGAAGTGCCCCATGTCGGGCCCTTTAAGAACCGAACGCGGAGAATGATCGATCTCGATGCCGTTCATTTCGAAGGCCGGCTCGAGCTTGCGGAAGTCATCGAGAGAGGCAAGCCGCGAGGTGCAGTTTTCACCCTGCGACGGGGCATAGACAATCAGCGGCTCCGGAGCGCCGGGTGCGGTGGATGCGGCGCGCAGATAGACGTTTCCATCGACCTCCGTTGCCTGCGCATTCTTGAGTTTGCCGCAGAGCGAGAGTGGCCTCTGCCCAAACTCCAGCAGCGGACCGCGAAACGAGTCCGAAGCCGCCATCAGGTTATGGAGAAAGATATGGCCATCGCGCTGCTCCAGGCCCGGCCCCGTGGTGGTATGCCAGTCAAAGACGTCGCCCGCGGCCACACGGTCATTCCGCTCGAAGGATACGCGCGCATTGTAGAAAGTGTTGTTATAGGCGTGAACGTCCGCCGAGTTCAGTGAACGCAGTCCGTGCTGGGAATTCACCACCACATTGCCGGCGATGGTGGCTCCGCGCGAGATCTCGATGAAGATGCCGTCCAGAGCGTTTTCAACATAGTTGTCGACAATCACCCCGGCGCGGTTGCCCACGTCATACCAGACTCCGTTCGAGTTGGGCTGTTCAAGAATCAGGTTGTCGCGGAAGGTGACGCGATACGTCTGGTTGAAGATCTTCACTGCCGAGGGATAGTAGCCGGTCAGTTGCCTGATGTTGTTGCGGCGGATGATGTTCTTCTCCAGCAGCACATCCGACGAACCAATGACGTAAATCCCTTCCGTGCCGGTATCGCTAACGAGCGAATTGCGAATGATCAACCCATCGCCGCGGAAGTAGCCGGCCACGCGCGAACAAAAAGAAATGGTCACATTCTCAATCAGCGTATTCCGCACCTCTTTGCCATAGGTCGCCGGATCGGAGAGGCCGACAGGCTCGTTGGTGGGCTCCTCGGCCGATGTGAAATGCTTCTTGCCTTCGATCTCCAGCGCGCGATACGCATACTGCGTGAATGTGATGCCGCGAATCACCGGCCCTTTTCCATCCGAGAGCTTGCCGTGCGCGGGCCCTGCGGTCCTCACCAGCGCGCTGTCCCAGGCGGTAATCTCCACCTGCCGGTTCGCTGGGTCGGCGCCGATATACACGAATCCATTTTTGTAATCGATATAAAAGGAATGCGCGTCGAGCTCTCCCTCCCAGCCCTTGGAGCTGAGCAGCTCGCCATCCACGAAGACCATATCGTTGTTGAAGCGGTGCAGGGGCGTCTTCATGCCCTCACGCTTGCGATTCCACCAGGGCAGAGGCTCCGCCGGGAAGAGATGGGTCCAGGAGGTTCTCCAGATGTTGTTGGGCAAAGCCTCCCACTGCGTTGCGATCTGTGTGCCCTTGAGGACGGGATGCTCCTCTTCGTAAGGCTGCATCGTGATGCCCTGATTCAGCACCAGGCCGCCGGTTCTGTAGATACCGCCGCGCAGAACGATGGCGTCGCCGGTCACCACGCGCTCCATCGCCGCCTCAATCGTGGTTGGATGGGCAACGTCGGCGCCGGCCGCATCGCTCTTGCCGTCCGGCGCAACGATGTACACCTTCCCGGCCTTGGGAAGCTCATAGCGCTGGTCGATCGGACCGTAAGGCCCTCCGGAAGGCTGCGCATACACCAGCCCGGCAACGAAGAAGAAGACGAGAAATCGGGCAAAGCGAAGAGTCTGCATGGGATGAACTGTGTGCGGCCTTTGACTGTCGGCCACCATCTCAATCTATCACCCCAAGTGCTTCGTTGCGCCCCTACGAGACGCGACCCACTGCTGGCTAGCATTCCCCAGGGTTGCGCCGCGGTCCACCCTGCCACCCCACGGACGAAGACCTTTCAGTGGGGACACCGGCCCTGGGCTATTTTCGCACCCTCCCTCCGGGAGAGCCGGACTGATCCAGCGGGTGGATTGCGATTTGTGAGTTTCCGGGTCCGAAAACAAGAGCGGGGGCGCCTTACCAATCCTATTTCCAACCCGAGATATTAAACAGAATATTAACATAGTGATTACACATCCGCATGGAAGGTACGTTCCAATAGTATCAAGGAGATAAAATGCTTCATCGCACGATCAAACTTCCCCCCGAGTCCCACGAATTCATCTTGTCCAGAGTGGAAAGCGGACGCTATGAAAGTGCCGGGGAGGTGATGCGGGCCGCCTTGCGCGCGCTGCATCGTGAAGAAAGCAACGCCGAGCAGAAACGCTCGATGAACATCGCCGAAGGCGATGTCTTCCGGGGATTGTGGGAGGCTGCGGTCTCCTCCTCTCTGCCGCGAAGTCGCGGCTTGGCAGGCTCCGTCTCCCAGCCGTAGCAATCTATTCGCGTTGTGATTGAACTTGTAGTGGTTTGGTTGCCTGCCATCCGCCGAATGCGGTGCCGCGTTCGATTGCGGGCTTCGATGCGCCCCTACAGGGCACGACTCTCTGCTGGCTGGCCTTTCCCAGGGTTGCGCTGCGCTTCACCCAGGGCTAATCTCGCTCCCTCCCTCCGGGAGGGCCGGGACGCTCCAGCGGGAGGATTGCGGTAGAGGTTTGTGGGTTTCCAGATCCGAAAATCCGGAGCTGAGTCACCCGGTTATTGTTGATTAGCTTTTAAGATTGCGTCGGCCCATTGTTCACTCGTTTTGCGTACCCATTGAACTGAGTCTTCGTCTCTATAAGCGGAATAGACGTAGGCATAAATCAGTCGGTTTTGGACTCTTAGAAACGTGATTCCTGCAACCATTTTCACCGAACTCCCAGCGGCCGAAATCTGCTGAATCAACCCAAAGCTACACGCATTCGTCTTCAAGAAAAAAATACCAAGCTGCATTGGCTTATCGAGGGTCATGGTCGTGTCAACCCCCCGCATGGCTTTCAACTTGTGGTTAAGTTCTTCTTCGTAATCTTTCATTGAGGCATTCAGATCGAGTCCAAACTGCTTAGCTATGCCGTCGGAGACTTGTTTGAATGCGTCGGCATCAATGTCAATAAATTCTGCACGCCTTAGATTCTCGACAAGGGCGTATCGATAAGCGCCTTTTGAGATTCCCGAGCGAAGGTTTGCTGAATCCTCGGCGCTCAAAAAGGCTGCAAGCAGTCGATTGGTATCGGGAACCGTACTATCCATGAGCACCCGGTAATCTGGACCTAATTCACTCAAATCAGCGGTGGGTGGAGGAATGACTATAGATTTCAACCCTGAACGGTAGCTTTGAGGTTCGAGAGGCTTTGCTGGAGCGGGACTCTTGTCCTGTGCGATCGCAGTGCCCCACGCCAGTAGCAAAATGCACACAAAGCATAAGGGCGAGCTGAGGAGTGAGCGATTACGACGTATGTGCATTGCACATCCAATTTCTTCGAGTGATGGTATTGATTTCTGCAATGTCATGCTAACACAAAGAACGCGGACCGTCAGGTCCGCGTTCTTTGCGTTAAGGCCGAGTCTTGGTTCACGCTTTGGTCAGTACGCCGCCGGTAAGGCGCTCTTTCAGCAGTTCGTGAGCATGGGCCAGGAACTCATCCAGCGGCAGCTTGCCCGCGTCCACATCGGCGAGGATTGCGCGCTGGGTGGCGTATTCCTTGTTCACTATGCCGGCTTTGGATTGCAGCATCCGCCATGCCTTGCGGCGCTCTACGCAGAACATCACCAACTGGCGGCTGATGGCGTAGTGGGTTGTCTTGCCGGCTTCGTCGCTTACGGTGATGGTCACGCCGAAGTCGGGGATGAAGGCGCGGTGGGCGGGGTCGAGGTAGCGGCGATAGACCACGTCCTGCTGCGTAATCCGCACCAGCATATTCTCCAAAGGTATAAGCGCGGAAGCGCCTTCGGGCTTGATCTTCTTCAGGTGGTTGCGGAAGCGGGCTTCGGTGACGCACCAATGGGCGACGGTGTAGCGCGCGGTCTCGCCGGTGACCTTGTTTTTCGTCTCGTACCAATCCAGATCGATCGACGGATTGCCCTTGATGTCCAGCGTCTCCTGATAGGTTTCGCCGAGGCGTGGATTGAAGACGAACTCCGGCACGCCGCGCGAGTCGCGCACGCGCTGGGCCTGGTTGAGCGCCATGTCGTCGGCCACGCCGTGCTCCGGCTGGCAAGTGGTGAAGGCCTGGATAAATAATGTCCCGCGGTACTCCAGGCCGTCGAGGATAGCGCGGTAGAGCTTGGGCGCGTTGGCCATGGAAACCTGGGCGACGAAGGGCGAGCCGTGGCCGGCGAGGAAGGTCTCGGCAACCGTCTTCTTCTCGGTGTTCTTACCTTGAGAGGCCGCGCCGAAGGTGTTCATGTCGTTGCCGCCGAGCATAGGCGTCGAGTCGGAGTTCTGCCCGCCGGTGTTGGAGTAGACCTGCGTGTCCAGCATCAGCACCTTGACGTTGGGCCGGTTTTGCAGCATGACTTTGGACATGTTTTGATAGCCGATGTCGCCCATGCCGCCGTCGCCGCCCACCGCCCAGACCTTGGGCAGCTCGACGACCTCCTGGTCGGTCATCAGCGCGTCGGTGAAGTGGCTCAGGTTGTAATACTCCTCGGCGTCAATTACATTCTCGTCGCGGTTGAGCAGAATGTCGGCCAGCCGCTCGGGAATCACGGAGCGCCGCGCATGATCGACGATGAAGCTCTCGCCCATCAGCCAGCCCACGGTGACGCCGTCCTGGAAGAGCGAGTTCATCCACGGGTAGGGGTGGGGATTGTTGGGCGCGGTCGAGCCGTAGACAGTGTTGCAGCCGGTGTGCGCGGCCATCGCCATCACGCTCATTCCATTGGCCATGCGGCCATCCACCGCTTGCAGGTTGCGGTGATTGAAGGCCTCGGTCAGCAGCACCGCGGTGATGGCCTCGACCAGTTCGGCGTCGCTGATGGGGCCGTTCTTCTCTTCGTATGCCGCGATGCGGGCGCGGGTGTCGGTTTCGTCTTCGCCGCCCAGACCAAGAATCAGGTGCGCGATGGCCTGACGAAGCAGATCGTACTCCGCCTGGTTGCGCGCCTTGAGGACGGCCAGACGGGCGACGCCGCGCTTTTCCATGTCGCCGGCCTTGGCCACGAAGCGATCGCTCTTGGCGTGGAAGACGGGGCGCATATAGGCCTCGGTGACCGCGGCGATGGAGCGCAGAACGCTCTTCTCTCCGCATCCGGCGCAGGCCCCGTCGCCGGATACCAGCGCGTCGTAGGTCGAGCGCACCATCAGCATATTGCGCAGCGTCGCGGTCTTCGAGTCGGCAGGATTGGCGGCGTTATAGAGGCCCAGGAACTTCTGCGTGGTGTCGGGCAGCAGGTCAAGGAAGTGCGTGCCGGTGGTGTGCTCGGCGTTGATCTCCTCGGTCTCCGCGACCATTTTGAGTGCGTTGTGATCGCCGCAGGCGGTGACGCAGGCGGCGCAGCCCTTGCACAAATCGCTGACAAATATCGAAAAAATGCCGCCCGATCCCGGCGATTTGCGCTCCGGCGAGCTGAAGATGGCCGTCACCTTCTGATAAGCCATCGGAACTTTTTCGAGAATCTCGAAGAATTGCTCTTTGGCCTGCGCGGAGAATCCGTCCACGGAATCCGTCACTTCGCGCAGGATGGCAGGCAGCGGCGCGCCGGTTTTGATCTCGGCCACCATGCGCAGGCGGGTAAGGCGCTCGATCTCCGGCAGCGCATCCAACAGCTTCATGCGGTCGGCCGGGTTGGCCACGTAGTGGGAGACAGCGGTGCGCAGCAGCGTACTCAGATCCTGTGCGGTGTTAGGCAGGGCAGTATCCGGGCAGACGGAGATGCACTCCATGCACTGCGTGCAGTTTTCCGGGATGAAGTGCGGAGTTTCGCGGCGGGCGACGTATTTGGAGGCGGTGTCGCCGGTAGCGGCGGCGATCATGCCCATCGCCGACAGCGGCGTAGCCGGCTGGTTATAACCGAAGTGAGAACGGAACTGGGCGTCGAAGTTGGCGACGCTGGCCAGCGGCGTGCGTGCGGCCTGGCCGGCGGGCATCGGGTTGGAGCGGCAACCGGTTCCGCAGGAGCCGCCCGCGGCAACCGTCTCCAGAATCGGCAGCAGCGCATGGCCGCGCAGGCTGGAGTGGTCGGCCGCGCTCAACTCGCCGATTTTGATCTCCTTCACCTGCTCGTAGCCCTGCATCATGACTTCCATGTTCGATTGCACGACTGCCTCGCCCAGCTTGCCGAACTTGCTCACATACTGCTTGTGGACGACCTTGCGATATTGCTCCTGGGTAATCCCGAATTCGTTGAGCAGCGTGCTCACGCGGAAGAATGCGCCCAGGAAGGCGTTGCCCTGCATGCGCAGTTGCAGATCGGCGCGGTCGGTGGCCTTTTTGGCGATTTCAAAACCGGGCAGTGTGAAGACGCGGATATGCTTCTCAATAATCTGCTTGCGCGCCCAGAGCGGAAGCTGCTCCCAGGCGTGTTCGCCCTCCTGATCCGACTCCCAAACCAGCGATCCGCCCTCGGCCATGCCGTCCAGTGGATTGGTGTGTGTGAAGGCTTTGGGGTCGCAGCAGAGAACCACGGTCACGTGGCGCAGGTCGCAGTTGACGCGGATGCGTTCCTTGGCGGCGACCATGAAATACGAGGTCGGTGCGCCCTTCTTCTCCGATCCGTACTTGGGGTTGGCGCTGACGTGGATCACTTCCTTGGGGTTGCCCAGCTCGTCTTTGAGTCCGTCGCGCTCGTAAATCAGATCGTTCAGGTCGCCCAGAATCGCGCCCAGGTTCTTGCCGGTGGTGATCGCGCCCCAGCCGCCAATCGAATGGAAGCGCACCGCGACCGCGCCCTCGGGCAACAGCGACGGCGTCTCCTCGCCAACGACGCTGTAGGGGTGGTCGATGCCCAGGACGATGAATGAAACGCCGTCGGCAGCCGTCTTGCCGTCGGTGCGGGCGCGGCCGGCCGTGGCGAATTCATAGGAGCCGATGATGTGCTCGGGGCGGAAGTCGCGTGAGCCCAGACCATAGGTTCCGTTGAAGATTTTGGGCACTTCGTGCAGATGCAAGGCGGGCAATCCGGCGGAGGCTGGACGGTTTTCGGAGTGAATCGCCTTCGAAAGCGCGGTGCGAATATCGCGGCCCAGCGGATTATCGCCGGCCAGTGGCTCGTCGGTGCGCTCCAAGATGATGACGTTCTTCTTGCCCTTGAGTGCGGCCACAATGGCGGCTTCGGGGAAGGGGCGAATCACGTTCACGTGGATCGAGCCGACGCTGGCCCCGCGCGTCTGACGCAGGTAATCGACCGCGGCCTCGATGTTTTCCGCGGCCGAGCCAAGTGAGACGAAGACCGTTTCCGCATCGGTGGTCTTGTATTCGCTGATTAGCCCGTAGCGGCGGCCGGTTAGCAGGGCGAATTGCAGGTAGGCGTCTTCCAGAAATTCAAGAATCGGCTCACAGAAGTTGTTGCGCCGCGCCACGACACCCTGCATATAATGTTCCTGGTTCTGCACCGGCCCCAGCAGAACGGGGTTGGTCAGGTCCATCATCTTCGGCACGCGGCGGCGGGTGGGTCCAAAGAGCGTCCGCTG
>Ga0326727_10001483_pt1 | contig 86396 bp, 79 predicted proteins | sample MB2enrmetagenome_FD_207643 | JGI IMG/M metagenome (GOLD analysis project Ga0326727, IMG submission 207643) | Lab enriched peat soil microbial communities from McLean, Ithaca, NY, United States - MB29MY | ecosystem: Environmental > Terrestrial > Soil > Wetlands > Peat | place: USA: New York...
GGCCAGCCAATACCAAGCACCTTCATCTGATCCTTATTCCATCCATGTGTGCCGGTCGTTGTCCCGGCCATCAGAAATTCATGCGTGATTGTCTGCATCGTGTCGTCTCCTATAACATCAATATTCTTAATAAGATTCTTTCTCTCCAAAGCCAGCAGTTAGGATTAAGGATTAAGGACTTAGGATTAAGAAACGCTCAACAAACGCTAAGCACTCGCCAAGCAGATGTTAAGCGTTTGCTTTACGCTGAATTATCCCTTGCATTCCTATTGGTTGCGCTTCTTTTTCTTGTCGAGCTTTTCTTTTTCCTTGGCGCTTTACCGCCCTCTGACCCGGCTTTTGTGCATTTATCGCATTTTGCGAGAGCATCTTTGTACCATTCCGTAATCATTGGACTGCTCAGGTCGTTGTTTTCGTCCAGGATCAACAATCCCAGGCCAAGGGCCTCTTTAATGGCCGCCTCAACATCTGCGGTGTTAACACGCAACATATCTGCAAGGCTCTCTGGCGCGTTGGGCAGCTTGGCTGCATATGCCCCGGCAATATGCAGCACCAGGTCGCGGTAGACGGTTGCCCGGCACCTTGAGAAGTACATCACCCTGTGGTCTTTCAAGAGCGCCACCAGGTTAAGGTACATGCGGGTATCAATATCAGATGGAAGCCAGACCTCCGATCTATAGCGTGTAGCGCTCGTAGTTGCCGGCGTAGATCCGGAGCTCATATATTCAGGGTCCTGCTTATGAGGCCCCACAATAGTCATAATCATCTTTCTACCTATATCACCGATTTTTATGCTATAAGGAATCATCAAGTAGCGCGAAAGAGACACACGCCCATGGCCAGCGCCGACCAATTAAAAGCCCTGCTCAAATCGCACATCGACAGCGACGACACCCATTTTTTCTCTGTCGCCATGCAGATTGCCGCCCACGAAGCAAAGCTGGGGCATGGTAAGCTGGCAGAAGAGATGAGAACGCTGATCGATGCGGCCAAGTCGCGGCGCACCGCCCAATCTATCAGCAAAAAGCCGATTCCCATTTCTCAGCCTCGCGGCGAACTCTCCAATCTGCTCGAAGTTTCATATCCTTCATCTCGGCTGAGCGACATGGTGCTGGATGACGGCGTTGCCGCCAGCTTGAAACGGATAATCCTGGAGCAGCGCAACTTCAATAAAATTCGCGGTCATGGCCTTCATCCCCGGCGCAAGCTCTTGCTGGTCGGCCCACCGGGTACCGGCAAGACCATGACCGCATCGGTGCTGGCCGGGGAGCTGAACATTCCGCTCTTTCTGGTTCGACTTGATGCCCTGATCACCAAGTTCATGGGGGAGACCGCAGCAAAACTACGCCAAGTGTTCGATGCTATCTCCGAGGTGCGGGGCATTTATTTCTTCGATGAATTCGACGCCATCGGTTCGCAGCGAGGCATGTCAAACGACGTGGGGGAAATCCGCCGGGTGCTCAACAGCTTTCTCCAAATGATCGAACAAGATCGCTCCTCCAGTGTCATTATTGCTGCCACCAATCACCCGGAACTGCTAGATTACGCCGTGTTCCGCCGTTTTGATGATGTCATTGAATATTTGTTGCCTCAGCAAGAACAGGTTGTTGCCCTTCTCAAGGCCCGACTTGTCAATTTCAAAATGCGCAATCCTCGTTGGACCGCTTTGGCCGTCATGGCGGAAGGGTTGAGCCATGCCGATATCTCTCGCGCAGCCGAAGAAGCGATTAAGGATGCAATTATTCATGACCAACAGAGCCTAACACCTGTGGACCTTGAAAAAAACCTCGCCGAACGCAAGGCTATGCGCAACCGCATGACGCCAGGCAGGTAAGCGGCTGTCATGACCACGACACGCGAACAATTTCCCCACATTGTACTTACCGATACCGCCACAACGGAACGCTTCAGCACCATTTCCTCCGCTCGTAATAGCCACCCAGTGCTCCCGCAACTCAACCGCGCACAACACGGACAAAGGCTTCTGAGTAAGATCGAAACCCTTAAAACCAGTGCTGCTCAAGCCAAAAATGCTCAACTGGAAATCGGCATGGAGTCTTGCTTTGGCATCCAGGTTGAGTTCCGGAGCTTTGACGAGGTTTCTTTGGCATTTGAAAGTCTGCCTCGGGAAAAATCAGGTATCGAGTTGTTGAATGTTAAACAGGAAGAACAACATACGCTCGCCACTGTTTTTGTACCGGAGGGGAAGTTTGACCATTTTGAAAAACTGATCACGGAATATCTTGAAGAAAAAACCGACCGTAACGGAAAACCGCGAGATCACAAAGCGCTTCTCAATACCATTGAGGATATCAGGAGCGCTACATTGGAAGCGCTCTGGACTGACAGCCCCGAGGCATTGCCTGCCAATGAGGATGACGCTGTCTGGTGGGAAGTCTGGTTGCCTGTTCACGGGGACCGCCAAGGGATACTGCAGCAATTCAGGGAAATTGCCAGTAGGATTGGCTTCCGTCTTGGTGAAGGAGAGATAAGTTTCCCGGAACGTTCCGTGCTTTTGATGAATGGTACGAAGCGCCAGATCCGACAATCGATGCTGCTGTTGAATTGTGTCGCCGAGTTGCGCCGTGCCAAGGAGACCGCCGAATTCTTCGATTCGCTGCAACCGGGGGAGCAACGAGAATGGGTTGACAACCTGCTCCAGCGTACAACGATTCGCGGCGGAAACCTTCCTTCTGTCTGTATTCTCGACACCGGGGTGAACAATAGCCATCCGCTGCTGTATCACTCTCTGCACGATGGCGATCTACATACAATTGATCCGGAAATTGGAGTGCATGATGAACACGGCCACGGCACGCGGATGGCTGGACTTGCCTTGTATGGCGACTTGACCGCTGCCCTTGACGGAGATGAAAGAATCCAACTCACTCATCGGTTGGAATCGGTAAAACTGCTCGGGCATGACGGCAGTAATGAGGGGAAGCATTTTGGACACCTCACGGCGGATGCGGTATCCCAGCCCGAAATTTCCGCCCCAAATCGCAAGCGTATTTTCAGTATGGCGTTGACGGCCAGGGACAATCGGGATCGAGGCCGCCCATCGGCATGGTCCGCTACGCTAGACCGCCTCGCAGCGGATATTGACGGTGATGGACTTACACCACGCCTACTGGTGGTGTCTGCGGGCAATATTGAGGATAACCATGCTTGGCAAGACTATCCGGCAAGCAACTCCAGCGACGGTATCCACGATCCGGGGCAAGCATGGAATGTGCTGACTGTTGGCGCCTTCACCGAAAAGACCCATATTACCGAGAACGGAGCTTCCACCTACCATTCCATCGCACCATCTGGAAGCCTAAGCCCATTCAGCACCACCTCTATGACATGGAACAAACCGTGGCCACTGAAACCTGATGTGGTTATGGAAGGGGGCAATGCCGCCGATGATGGGCTTGGTGCAATCTGGATGCAGAGCTTGAGCCTACTTACCACCAATCATCTACTTGAAGAGCGGCTGCTAACCACCGCTAACGCCACTAGCGCGGCAACTATCCTCTGTTCCAGAATGGCTGCACAGTTGATTGCTAACTACCCCGAGTTTTGGCCGGAGACAATCAGGGCGCTAATTGTTCATTCAGCGCAATGGACTGAGCCCATGCTGCGAGTATTCAAAACCGGCGGAACGCCCAAGGAGCAATTCAGGAGGCTTATCCGGCATTGCGGTTTTGGTGTACCGGATCTTAACCGTGCCTTGTGGAGTGCCGCTAATTCCCTTACTCTGATCGTTCATGACACTCTTCAGCCTTTTGAAAAGACCGGTGTTGACCAACCAAAGACACGGGACATGCATTTGCATCGGCTCCCTTGGCCAATAGTTGAACTCGAGGCACTGGGCGAAACCCAGGTGGAAATGCGTGTCACACTTTCTTATTTCATCGAACCGAATCCCGCCGAACGTGGTATCAAAGGGCGTTACCGATACGAGTCCCATGGCCTGCGCTTTGATGTAAAGCGACCCGAGGAAACCGAGCGAGAGTTCAGGGCTCGAATCAACCGGATAGTCAGGGATGAGGAGGAAGGTACTTTGACTGGCGGGAGTGACCCAGGATGGGACCTTGGTACAAACTTACGCCATCTGGGTTCGCTCCATTGCGACACATGGCGCGGCGAAGCTGCCAAGCTTGCGGCCCGTGGTTGCCTTGCCGTGTATCCGGCCCTGGGATGGTGGAAAACCAGAACACTACTTCAACGATACAACAAGCAAGCTCGGTATGCGCTTATCATTTCCATACATGCACCTGAGGTTGATGTGGATATTTACAACGCGGTGCGGAACCAAATTGCAACACCTGTCAGCATCGAAATTCCGCTACAATAATACTGCAAACTTCACCGATGCAGCAAATAAGAAGAATATTGAGATGGGTTTATTGTTGAGCCATTCACCACTTGCGGAGTGGGCAGTCTATTATTTTGAGGGCCTACGACTTTCGAGTCATCTGCTTCGATGTCCGTTGAAACTGATACTATCATAGTATGAAAAAGACAGCCCCAGACAAACAGACATTACGATTCAACCTATACCTGACTCGTGTGCAATACGATCAGGTCTCTCGCCTGCAAGCCGTTGGCCTGAGCGCATCGACGATCGCTCGTCAGGCGATCCGCAAATGCCATACTGCTGAGCTCCTGGCCGAAGACGATACGCCGCGTCCTGAACGAGTAAATCCTTATCTCAGCAATGAAGATGCCTTAATGCTGCAACGAGTAGCTGATCGCGATGGTTGTTCCAAAGCACAATCTCTCCGCCGTCTTGTCTCTACCTACCTCGCCAAGAATGCCTCTTCCATAGACGCTCTGTTTTAGCCACTTTTGCTGTAGGTCTATTTATTGTATTTTTAGTATGCACTATTTAGTGTATACTATATAGAGCTATTACGTACACAACCAGGGCCAGAGAGGGCACGTAACAATGGGTGAGCTACTCGACAATATCATGTACGGGACGATCGACTTCGTAAACAGGCTCAACACTGCATATCCACATTTTCAGCAGTGGCTCATGGTCGCCGGAATGATCACTGGTGGTATCGCTTGTGGATACTATTACAAATGGATCGTCTATAACGCGATATCGGTCACGAAAAACCTTGACCAAATCGCAGATAGAAAGGATGGGGAATAGCCATGCCAACACCGACGACCACAAAACGACTCATGAGGAGCATCATTTTTAAACGACCATCGCTAATTACTCTACAGAAGAAATATTCTGTAGAGTAATCTTGCGACCGTCGATATACGCAACCAGACACCATACGAGAGGTCATTATGTCGTCACTTGCCGTTATCAACCAGAAGGATATCTCTACCCTTGAGATCGATGATAACCTGAAACGTTTCGTTCGCACCTGGCTCGGCCGGTTGGCCGGCGGTAAGCCGCGTAAGGAAACTGTCAAAACATACTTCATGCACATCGGTCAGTGGTTCCTTTGGTGTCGCACCGTATCCGACGTTCATCCATTTGACATCAAGGAGGAAGATCTGCTCCAGTTCCGTGATCATTTGGTAAACTCCGGCGGTCGCCAGGAAAATGGTGAACAGCAGCCAGCATTGCACAACACGATAGCACTCAAACTCTCGGTCATCAGAAGCTTCTACAATGCGGCTCACAGACGAGGCTTGATCTCCGTCGACCCAGCCGCAGAGGTCAAGGCACCCCGGGACGAAAATGGCGAATCAGATATAGTCTTTTTGACTGCTGGCGAGGCCGAGCTCCTACTGCGCCAAGTTGCTAAGGCAGAAGTGCTCAAGGCGTTACGCGACCAGGCGATAATCGCCCTGCTCCTTCTGGAGGGGCTACGTCGTTGCGAGATCGTTCGCCTGGATTATCAATGCATGTCGGAATCGATGGACGGTGGTGTCCGATTGAAAATCAGAGGCAAAGGGAAGACTGCCTATATCTACCCCCGCGAGGACACTCTCGGTGCATTGCGGGCATACTTCAACGCGCTTGGCGAACCATCCCACGATGCGGACGGACAACCGGCATTCATACGAGTAAAAAAGGGCGGCGTTTCAGGCGGGAAAAGGCTGACCGAACAAGGGGTGAACTACATCGTTGACGGGTATTTGCGGCGGGCGGGTTTAAAAAAACCGCATGGCAGCTGCCATCAGCTGCGGCACACGGCTGGCAGTTTAATCTACATGGCAACTAAAGACGTAAAGGCGGTGCAACTATCTTTAAGGCACTCTACGCTTGAGATGGCGGCCCACTACTCACAGATTGTCGAGCGTGGACGGAAGAGATTCACATCGCAGATTCCCCTTTCCCTTTAGACCAACGCGCCTATCGGCGAACAGACTCAAGGCTCATCACCAGAGCCACAAGCAAAATACAACCTGGGTAGCTTCATCTCCACGGTGAGGCCGCTATCAACTCCATAATCTGTACTTTTTTCAAGCGGAACACCCTTAAAATACAACAATCTTGAATATTTATCACGTTATTAACCTATGTAACCATAGTCAGGTTTCTTGCTAATGGCACTATCCATACAAATAAAAGTAATAGTACTAAGATTTCATAGGCAATTTATCTTAGCTATAGTTGATACATAACTTATATTAGTAACATAATGACCATTATGGAGGTTAGCATGCTTGTAGCTTGTGTTTCAACCAAAGGAGGGTGTTCGAAAACAACGCTGGCAACAAATCTCGCCTGCATCGCCGTAAGACAGGGTCAGTCGGCACTGCTTGTCGACGGCGACCTTCAGCGTTCTTCCATCTTCTGGCGAGGAGAGCGTTCCGACGACGCGCCGGCCAGGATCCAGGCGATCGGAATGCCCACAAATACTATCCACAAGGATCTCCCTCGTCTTGCCGCTACCTACGACTTTACCTGCATTGACGTTGGTGGCCGCGACACCAACGTCCTACGCTCAGCACTTCTGGCATGCGGCAGAGGGGTCGTTAAGCCTGAGGGCGGGATAGTTATTATTCCCTGTCAACCATCCCAGCTTGACCTCTGGGGGCTGTCCGACACCATGGATCTTCTGGAGACAGCCCGCACGTTTACTGAAATCAACAGCTATACGCTGCTGACGCAGATCGTCCATGGCACAGGTTCCTCAAAAAAAGCACTCGGTGCCATTGCAGCACTCGACAATGCCCCGCTACTGAAGCCGCTCATTCATTCGCGCGTGGCCTACAAGAACGCCGTTGAACTCGGGTTAGGAGTAATTGAGACCGAACCGAAGGGAAAGGCTGCTGGGGAAATACGCTCGCTCTGGATTGAGTTAAACGAAATATGCGCAAAGATGAAAGGAGAATCCGCATGAAAATGGCACGCCCAACTGTACCTCCCCCAAACCTCGACAGTCCCGAGGCACGTGCTTTTATTGAAGGTGCTGCTTCTTCGTCATCTGAACAGGTGCCTGCTCACGCATCAGAAAAAAAGACCATGCAGAAGCCTGCCAATAAACGTGAACACAGGCGTAAGCAGAACTCAGAAACAAGAAACAAAATGCTGCTGTCATCAACAAAAAAGACTGCCGCAAAGGCGGCCGCCAACAAAAAGGAACTTGTAATACCAGATTCAATCGTCATCGATGATAAGGCCGTCGGGAAATTCCTTCTCGAAGTTCCCAAGGTGCTGCGTCAGAAAATAAAACAAAAGTCGCTGGACACGGGGAAATCGATGAACGAATTGATTATCACAGTCCTGTCCCAGGCTTTTGACTAATTATTGACCTTTCCAGCGATAATTCTTGATTTATTTACGGTTTGGGACGACCAGCATGTAATAAAGCGTCATACCTGGTATTATCGAGCACATCCTCGTAGAATTTACAGCAGCAACGTTTCTCACCCAAATGAGTTAGGATATTCGAATACTCCAGCTTTTTCAACCAATTCTGTTGGTCCCTCCATAATAAATCACTTCACATCATGCTTAATCCTGGCAGGTCGCCAACTGGTCGGGATGACATGGTTCCCTGTCTTTTCCTTGCCGACGTCAAATTTTTCCGTATGGAGACAGGAAACATTATGCCTGAGCCTGTAGCGCTACTGTTCTATAATTTCTATAGACATTTAATAAATATGTTGACTTTGCCGATGTATTTAATATAGATTAAAAACACCCTTGAACAAATAGCACAAACCATGTCACGCAAACCCGGATCTACCAAGTTTGATCTGAGCAATTTCAATGCCGGCCGTTTATTTCTATAATATCTATAGACAACTAATAGGAGGCAACACAACCATGCACCCACGAAAGCTCGTCGCCATTATCGCCGTACTGTCGTTAACCCTTGCCGTAGCGCTGCCGGCATTCTCCGCACCGGGCGTCACCCTGCAGAACGTATCCTATGATCCGACCCGCGAGCTGTACCAGGATTTCAACAACGCCTTTGCCAAATACTGGCGCAAAAAGAGCGGCCAGGAGGTCACCGTCAAACAGTCCCACGGCGGTTCCGGCAAACAGGCCCGATCGGTCATCGACGGACTTGATGCCGATATAGTCACCCTGGCCCTGGCCTACGACATCGACGCCATCCAGGAAAAAGGGTTGATCGCACCCGGTTGGCAGAAACGCCTGCCCCACAACAGCTCACCCTACACCTCGACCATCGTATTCCTGGTGCGTAAGGGCAACCCGAAGAAGATCAGGGACTGGGACGATCTCATCAAGCCCGGCATCTCGGTCATAACCCCCAATCCAAAGACCTCCGGGGGCGCCCGCTGGAATTACCTGGCAGCCTGGGGTCATGCCCTGCGCCAGAAAGGGGGCAGCGAGGCCCAGGCCAGGGAGTTCGTCACCAAACTCTACAAGAATGTGCCGGTGCTTGACTCCGGCGCCCGCGGCGCCACCAACACCTTTGTACAGCGCGGCCTGGGCGACGTGCTCCTGGCCTGGGAAAACGAGGCCTTCCTGGCCATCAACGAACTGGGGCCGGACAAGTTTGAGGTGGTAACCCCGCCCGAGAGTATCCTGGCCGAGCCGCCGGTGGCCGTGGTGGACAAGGTGGTGGATAAACACGGAACCCGCAAGGTGGCAGAGGAATACCTGAAGTATCTCTACAGCGCCGATGGTCAGCGGATTGCGGCCAAACACTATTACCGCCCCATCGACAAGAAGGTGCCCACAAAGCTGGCCAAACTGAAACTCTATACCATTGACCAAGTTTTCGGCGGCTGGCAGAAAGCCCAGAAGACCCATTTTGCCGACGGCGGGGTATTTGATCAGATCTACGGTGCCGCAAAATAGGAATAGGGGATGCGCCTTTTCCGCAATATCTGCGTAAGTCTTAGGGATCACTCGTGCGGTGTAGCGCTGTTTATGCCCTATGGGTACTACGCCTCCTCCCTCTCCCTCGACAGCCTTGATCTTGCGAAAAATGCGCATCCCCTGAAAGCCTGAAAGAAGCCGGGGCAGGCATTGCCTGCCCTGACCACATAACCGTAGTTGCTGCATGATCCCGAGCGAGAGGAAGCGCATGGCTACCACGACACAAAAATTCCCCCATAAGGCGGATGTCATCGCCCGCACCCCCGACCCGGCGGTCCGCGAGATGCTCCAGCATCTGGAACAGGCCGGCATCGAGACCCCTTTCGACCGATTCGAGTCCCAAAAGCCGCACTGCGGGTTCGGCCTCAACGGCACCTGCTGCAAGAACTGCCACATGGGCCCCTGCCGGATTACTCCCAAGAGTCCGCGGGGCGTGTGCGGCGCCGACGCCCACCTGATCGTGGCCCGCAATATCCTGCGTTGGACCGCTGCCGGCGTGGCGGCCCACGGCGCACGGGGCCGCGAGGTGATGCTAGCCCTCAAGGGCGCCGCCGAAGGGACGCTGGACCTGCCCATCCTCGGGCCGGAGAAGGTGGTCGCCACGGCAAAGAGCTTCGGCATCTATAATGAGACCAAAACCACGCAGCAACTGGCCGGCGAGATAGCCCTGATCCTCCTGGAAGACCTGTGCCGCACCCTGCCGGGACCCTACAAGACCCTGGAAGCCATGGCACCGCCGGAACGCCTGGCGGTCTGGAAGGAACTGGACATCCTGCCGATCGGCGCGTACCACGAGGTCTTCGAGGCGCTGCATCGCACCACCACCGGCACCGACGGCGATTGGGAAAATATCGTCCGGCAAATGCTGCGCTGTGGCCTGGCCTTTGCCTGGAGCAGCGTGGTCGGCTCCGCCATTGCCATGGATTGCCTCTACGGGCTGCCCAAGCGGAGCCGCATCACCACCAACCTGGGGGCCATCCGGCTTGAAACGGTCAATATCGCCGTCCATGGCCACTCGCCGGTGCTGGTGGCGGCCATTGTAAGCGCGGCCCGCCGCGAGAGCCTGATCGCCGAAGCACAGGCGATTGGGTCGGAAGGGATCAAACTCTACGGCATCTGCTGCTCGGGCCACTCGGCCCTGGCAAAATTCGGCGATATCACCCCCCTGGCGAGCGCCATGGGGGCGGAACTGGCCCTGGCCACCGGCGCCCTGGACCTGTGGGTGGCCGACGTGCAGGACGTCTTTCCCGGCATCATGGACGTGGCAGCCTGCTTCCACACCCGCGTGGTCACCACCAGCGACTCGGCCCGCCTTCCGGGAGCCGAGCATATCGCCTTCGACCATCACCACTCCAACCTGGATCAGGCCGACGCCCTGGCCGAACGTATCGTCAGGCGCGGCATCCAAGCCTATGGCGAACGCCAGATCGGTAAGGTATTTGTCCCCCAGGCCCGCATGGATGCCGAGGTCGGTTTTTCCGTGGAGAATATCCTGGAAACCTTTGGCGGCGCCGGCACGCTGCTGGATCACCTGAAAAGCGGACGCATCCGCGGCGTGGTCAACCTGGTGGGATGCAACAACCCCAAGGTGGTCTACGAGGAGGCCATCGTCAAGGTCGCCGATGAGTTGATCGCCCACGATATCCTGGCCCTGACCAATGGCTGTGCCGCCTTTGCCCTGCTCAAGATGGGCTTCTGCCTCCCCGAAGGGCTGTCCGGGGCCGGCAGCGGCCTGAACGCGGCCCTGGGAACACTTGACCTGCCTCCGGTCTGGCACATGGGCGAATGCCTGGACAATGCCCGCGCCTCGGCCTTTTTCCGCACCATTGCAGCTGCGGCCGACGAACCGCTTACCCGGCTGCCCCTGGCCTTCTCCAGCCCGGAATGGTCCAACGAAAAGGGGATCGGCGCTGCCCTGGGGTTCCGCCTGCTGGGGCTCAACTCCTACCACTGCATCGCACCGCCCCTGGACGGGTCGGACAAGGTTTCCCGCTTCTTTTACGAAGACACCGCCCAGATCCTCGGGTCGGTGATGGTGGTGGACCCGGACCCGGTTTCCCTGTCCCGACGAATCATCGCCGACTTCGACCGGCGCAGGGCCGAATTGGGATGGGACATTGCCGCCCCGGCTTCACCACGGAGGCTTTCGGTGTTTCAACTCCAGAAGGAACATGAACAGGCCCATGCCAATGGGCACCACCATACTCACAACCACCAGCATACGGAGGATCATCACCATGAATAGACGCCAATTCCTGAAGACATCCGGCCTTACCCTGGCCGCGGCCGCCACGCTTCCTGTGCATCGTTTCGCCTGGGCCGGCGGGGCCAAGCTCAACCTCAAGATCGGCTACCTGCCCATCACCGACCATCTGCTGATGATCGCCGCCGAACGGGAACAGTTCAAGGCCGTCGGCATCCAACCGGTCAGATTCTCATCCTGGCCGGAGATCGCCGAGGCCCTCAAGGCAGGGGCCGTGGACGGCGCCTTCCTGCTGACCCCCATCGGCCTGACCCTGCGCCAGAAGGGGGTCCCGGTAAAGGTTGCACTGCTGGGGCACCGCAACGGCAGTGTCATTACCGTCAGGAACAGCGGCGAGATCAACCGGATCGAGGACCTGAAGGGTAAGACCATTGCGATTCCCAGTCCCTTCTCGACTCACAATATCCTTTTACGCAAGGTGCTGACCGAACGGCACATCGATCCGGCCCGCGACCTGAAGATCATCGACATGGCTCCGCCCGAGATGGTCAATGCCCTGGCGACCGGCCGCATCCACGGCTTCATTGTGGCCGAACCGTTCGGCGCCCAGGCCGAAGCCCAGAAGGTGGGCAAGGTGTTGATGCTCTCCAAGGATATCTGGCACAACCATATCTGCTGCGTGCTCAACCTTCGCGAACAGGTCATCGTCAAGCACCCCGAGGCGGTTCATGAACTGGTGTCGGGCTTCATCCGCACCGCCGCCTTTATCGAGGCCAATCCGGTGCAAGCGGCCAAAGGTTCCACCAAGATCCTCGGCCAAAGGCCCGAGATCATCGAACGGGTGTTGACCGCCCCCCGCGACCGTCTGAGCTTTCTGAACCTGGTCCCGAACAGGGCCGATTTCGCCGCAACCCAGGACTATATGATCAAATTCGGCATCGCAAAAGAAAAGGTCGATCTGGCCGGGTATCTGGACGACCGTTTCGCCCGCAAAGCCTAATAGAATGAGCCTTTTCCGCCCTGGCTGCGTAAGTCTTCGGGATTCCGTGTGCGACGTAGCACTGCTACGCCTCCGCGCAATCCCTCGACAGCCTTGCCAGGACGAAAAAATCTCGTTCTATCCAAATGCATAATCTACGAGAACCAATGAAAACGAAACTTACCCACATACTTCTACCAATCAGCTCTCTGATCGCCTTCACCGTCCTCTGGCAACTGGCGGCCCGGCGCTACCCGCCTGAGCAGTTCCCATCGCCGTCGGACGTTGTCAAGGCCATCGCCGAATTGGCCGCCAGCGGCGTGCTCTGGGGGCACATCGCCATCAGCCTGATCCGTTTTGGCGGAGCCTACCTGCTGGCGGTGGCGGTAGCCATCCCGCTCGGCCTGTTTCTGGGGCGCTTCAGCCGCTGCCACCGTGCCATCGACCCATTGATCCAAATTTTGCGTCCGATCTCGCCCATTGCCTGGTTTCCCCTGGCAGTGCTCTGGTTCGGCATCGGCAATGCCCCGGCGGTGTTCATCATCTTCCTGGCCGCCTTCTACCCGGTGCTGCTCTCGACCATCAGCGCCGTGCGGGCCGTATCTCCCGTCTACCTCAAGGTGGCCGCCAACTTCGGGGCCAATCCGGCTATGACCTTTCTCAGGGTGATCGTTCCGGCCGCCTTTCCGGGCATCATGGTCGGCCTGCACATCGCGGTCGGCACTGCCTGGATCCATCTGGTGGCCGGCGAGATGCTGGGGGCGCAGTCGGGCTTGGGCTTCATGATCGTGGACGCCCGCAACTTCCTGCGCACCGACGAGATCATGGCCGGGATGCTGCTGGTCGGCCTGCTCGGCTTGGCCATCTACCAGGGCATGAAGGCCGTGGAACGGCTCATTGGGCGCCGCTGGGGGGTGAAGGCATGAGTGCGATTGGGCAAACCGCCAAGATCAGCCTCCGGGGCGTGGAAAAACGCTTTGCCTCGGCACGAGGCGAAGAACAGGTTGCCCTTTCCCTGGTGGATATGGATATCGCCTCCGGCGAGTTCGTCTGCCTGGTAGGGCCCAGCGGTTGCGGCAAGACGACCCTCATCAACCTCATGGCCGGGTTCGAAAGGGCGACCACCGGAACCGTGACCATTGACGGCCGCCCGGTCACCGGGCCGGACCCGGATCACATCATGATCTTCCAGGATTACGGCCTCTACCCCTGGAAATCGGTCCTGGACAATATCCTGTTCGGCCTCCAGGCGCGCAGGGTGCCCGCCCCGGAGGCACGTGAGCGGGCAAGGGCGGCGCTTGAACTGGTCGGTCTTCAGGCGGCGGCCGGCAAGCACCCCCACGAGTTGTCCGGCGGCATGAAACAGCGCGTGGCCATTGCCCGCGCCCTGGCGGTGGAACCGAGCGTGCTCTTCATGGACGAGCCCTTTGCCGCACTGGACGCATTTACCCGTCTGTACCTACAGGACGAGTTGCTTCAGCTCTGGAGTGAAAAACGGCCCACGGTGGTCTTTGTCACCCATGACCTGGACGAAGCGATCACCCTTGGACAACGGGTGGTGCTGATGGCCCCAAACCCGGGCCGCGTCCAGCGGGTACTCGATGTTGAACTGGTCTATCCCCGCGAACGTACCGGCAATGACTTCAGCCTGTTCCGGCGGGAGCTTTTCCAGGAATTCCACTTGGTTCACCAGCAGGCTGCCGAAGAGGAAGAGTACAGCATCTAGTATCCCTTGCGGTTAGTCGCGGGACACTAACAACAGAAGGAATTCGCAATGAAACTTTTCAAGCGCCATAACAACGTCCTACCCGGCTTCGGACCGACCATGGGCTACACGCTCCTTTACTTGAGCCTGATCGTGCTGATCCCCCTCTCCGCGCTGATCTTCAAGACCGCGGGGCTGAGCTGGCACGACTTCGTGGCCGTTGTAACGGCGCCGAGGGTTCTGGCCTCCTACAAGGTCACCTTTGGCTCCGCCCTGGCGGCGGCCGGAGTCAACGCCCTGTTCGGCGTCCTGGTGGCCTGGGTGTTGGTGCGCTACCACTTTCCCGGCAAGCGCCTGGTGGACGCCCTGGTTGATCTCCCTTTTGCCCTCCCGACTGCGGTGGCCGGCATCACCCTGGCAACGGTTTACTCCGCCAACGGATGGGTGGGACGTTATCTGGAACCCCACGGCATCAAGGTGGCCTTTACACCGCTGGGGATCATCGTGGCCATGACCTTCATCGGGCTCCCCTTCGTAGTGCGCACAGTCCAACCAGTCATCGAGGAGTTGGACAGCGAGATCGAGGAGGCGGCCGCCTGCCTGGGGGCCAACCGCCTGCAGACCTTTCGCCGCGTATTGTTCCCGCTCCTGCTCCCATCGGTGTTGACCGGTTTTGCCCTGGCCTTTGCCCGGGCCGTGGGTGAGTACGGCTCGATCATATTCATCGCCGGCAACATGCCCATGGTCTCGGAGATCACGCCGCTGATCATCATCACCAAACTGGAACAGTACGATTACCAGGGGGCAACGGCCGTAGCCACGGTCATGCTGGTGTCATCGTTCGTCATATTGCTGGTCATCAACCTGCTCCAGAAGTGGAGCAGAAAATACGCCGAGTAATCGGCGGATATAAAAAATTCGCCACAAGACGCAGAAACACGGAGAAAGACGATAACCTAAGGAACGTAGACTGCTGACAGGCTTTCTCCCTGTTCAAAATCGAGGTCCCCATGTCCGCACCGACCACAACATACGCCGGAAAAAACAACGGCAACCACAGCATCACTGAACCGGCTTTCGTGCGCTGGGGGTTGACAGCCGTGGCCCTGATCTTCCTGGTGCTGTTCCTCGTCCTGCCACTGGCGGCGGTGTTCAGTCAGGCCTTTGAAAAGGGGCTGGACGTCTACCTGGCCGCTCTGAAGGAGCCGGACACCCTGTCATCCATCAAACTGACCCTGATCACCGCCGCCGTGGCGGTGCCCCTCAACCTGGTGTTCGGCGTGATGGCGGCCTGGGCCATTGCCAAGTTCACCTTTCCGGGCAAGAACCTGCTGATCACCCTGATCGACCTCCCCTTTTCGGTCTCGCCGGTCATCTCGGGCCTGATCTTCGTGCTGCTGTTCGGCCGCCAGGGATGGCTGGGCCCCTGGCTCGACGCCCACGACACCAAGATCGTCTTTGCCGTGCCGGGCATCATCCTTGCCACTGTCTTCGTCACCTTCCCCTTCATCGCCCGGGAGTTGATCCCGCTCATGGAGGCCCAGGGGAGGGACGAGGAGGAGGCGGCACTGGTGCTGGGCGCCAGCGGATTGCAGACCTTTTTCCGGGTGACCCTGCCCAACATCAAGTGGGGCATCATCTACGGCGTGATCCTGTGCAACGCCCGGGCCATGGGGGAATTCGGGGCCGTGTCGGTCGTCTCGGGCCATATCCGCGGCAGCACCAACACCGTGCCGCTGCACGTGGAGATCCTCTACAACGAGTACAACTACACTGCCGCCTTTGCCGTGGCATCGCTATTGGCCTTTCTGGCCCTGATCACCCTGGCGGTCAAAACCGTGGCCGAGTGGAAGGTGCGACAGCAGTTGGGCGACTGATATGAAGACAACATCTTATGTAAAGGTGATTCCATGAGTATCGAGGTTGAAAACATCCATAAGCAGTTCGGCAGCTTCAATGCCTTGGACGATGTAACCCTTTCCATCCCTTCGGGGGAACTGGTGGCGCTTCTGGGGCCTTCCGGGTCGGGCAAGACCACCCTTCTGCGCATCATTGCCGGTCTGGAGCGCACGGACAGCGGGCGTATCCTCTTCAACGGCGTGGACACCACCGAACGCCATGTGCGCGAGCGCAAGGTCGGCTTTGTCTTCCAGCACTACGCCCTGTTCAAGCACATGACCGTCTTCGACAACGTGGCTTTTGGGCTGAACGTCAGGCCGCGCAGCAGCCGCCCGCCCAAGCCGGAGATCAGAGCAAAGGTCATGGAACTGCTGCGTCTGGTACAGTTGGAAGGCCTGGCGCACCGTTATCCGGCGCAACTCTCCGGCGGCCAACGCCAGCGCATAGCCTTGGCCCGCGCCCTGGCGGTTGAGCCCCAGGTTCTTCTGCTGGACGAGCCCTTCGGCGCCCTGGACGCCCAGGTACGTGCCGAACTGCGGCGCTGGCTGCGCAAGCTGCACGACGAGATCCACATCACCAGTGTCTTTGTTACCCACGACCAGGAGGAGGCGCTGGAAGTGGCCGACCGTATCGTGGTGATGAACAAGGGGAGGATCGAACAGGCCGGCACACCGGACCTGGTCTACGAGCACCCGGCCAACCCGTTCGTGCTCAATTTCCTGGGCAACGTCAACCTGTTCCACGGCCGCATCAACCAGCCGGGCGTTGGCCAGCATGAGAGTCACGAGAACGCCGTGTCATACGTCCGCTCCCACGATATCGAGATCGAGCGCAGCCCCCTGGATTCAACGGCTCTGAAGGCCGAAATCAGGCATATCCAGAAGTTGGGGCCCTCGGTGCGTGTCACCCTGGTCATTGACGCTACCGGCGAGTTCATCGAGGCGGAGTTGACCAGGGACGTGTTTCACAACCTGGGATTGCAGCATAATGAACAGGTATATGTGCGGCCACGCCAGGTCAGGGTGTTTGTGGAGGATTACCAGATATAGCGAGGAACGCGCCTTTTCCGCCCTGGCTGCGTAAGTCTTCAGGCTGGATCGTGCGACGTAGCGCTGCTACGTCTCCTCACCATCCCTCGACAGCCTTGCCAGAACGAAAAAATCGCGTTCCTGAAAAGAAGGACAGCTATCTTGAATGCGGCTTGCACAGGTGATTGATTGAAAGAGTCAGATTCGAAAAATAGACGGGTAGTGGTTGCCATGAGCGGCGGTGTAGACTCGTCGGTCAGCGCGGCCCTTTTGAAGGAACAGGGCTACGAGGTAACCGGGGTGTCGTTGCAGTTGTATGACCCGGTCCCCAAGGAACCCGCATGCCGGATAAAGACCTGCTGCTCGCTTGACGATGTCATGGATGCCGCCAGGGTAGCAAAAAAGCTCGGCATCCCCTTTGAAGTAATCGACATGCGGGCCGAATTCAAGGAATTGGTCGTCGAATACTTCATTGCGGAATACGCGGCCGGTCGCACCCCCAACCCGTGCATACGCTGCAACGATCTGATCAAATTTGACCTGCTGCTGAAGAAGGCGAACGAGATGGGGGCAGATCTGCTGGCAACCGGTCATTATGCCCGCATAGCCGAGGATGGAAACGGCAATAAATGGCTTCTGGCCGGTCTTGATTCCGCCAAGGATCAGTCCTACTTTCTCTTTACCCTGAGTCAGGAACAATTGCGGCAGGTCGTTTTTCCGGTCGGCATGCTCGAAAAACCAGATGTTAGAAAGCTGGCTGCCGAATTCAATCTCCCCGTGGCCCAGAAACATGAGAGCCAGGAAATCTGCTTCATTCCCGACAATGATTACGTGAAGTTCCTGGAGGGTCACGGCGTTACGCAGAAACCGGGCGACATCGTGACCAGCGATGGCACCGTTATCGGTCGCCACTCCGGTGTGCACCGCTATACGGTCGGACAGCGAAAAGGGATGGGGGTTGCCTGGAAGCATCCGCTTCACGTGCGCACCATTGATACGGAAATGAACCGGGTCGTGGTAGGCGGGCGCAAAGAGCTGGAGACCTTATCGCTGACCGCAGCCCGCGCAACCTGGAACATCGCCCCGGCTACTACCGGGTTTCGCGCAACGTGTCGCATTCGCTACCGGCACCAGCCGGCACCCTGCAGGGTGGCCCTGCTTCCGGAATACCGCTTTGAAGTGCATTTTGACCTGCCTCAAACCTCTGTGACGCCGGGACAGGCCGCCGTGCTCTATGACGGGGAGCGGGTACTGGGCGGCGGTTGGATCGAATAGATATTCAGCTCTCAGGAGTAGGCACGATATGAGCAAGGATCTGACCCATTTACAGATGTTGGAAGCCGAACGCATCCATATCATTCGCGAAGTCGTCGCCAAACGTGCTGGGCGGAGTAAATCGATGACAAGACGATCTCATTTTTTTATTGACAGGATTATGCAGAGAGGATAATAATCGATTAAAAATATAGATTATATATGTTCTGCGCATTCAACAAGCGCATCAGCCAAAATAGAGGCCAACCGGAAAACCGGAGGCCAGCCCCCTGTAACACAAACTGGTTTTGTTGTTCTTTCCGGAGACACCTCGATAGAACAGTGAACCATCTCGCAGGACAGATGATATAGTTGAACCCATGAGCTGCCGACCAGACACACTGGAGGCCGAGGGATGTATCCCTCGGCCTTTTTTCGTTTTGGACCATCTATAAAATGACCACAAGCCTGAAAGGAAAATACGACTATGGCTGCAAAAAAAAAGACCTGTTTACTTCCGAGCCGGTCATCGAAGGACATCCCAACAAGCTTGCCGTTTGCCATTCATAGTTAGGACATAAACCATGGCCAAAATGATCCCAAAGCGGAGCAACCTGACGTTTCAGGAAGTGGCTGATAAATATCCCGAAATTCCCCGGCTGCTCATCCTCAAGACCGACGTACAGCGTCGCGGGGTGCATTATACCGGGCAGGCCTTGTCGGTGCTCGACCCCCAATTGCACTCGATCACCGGCACGCATATCTTTGGTGCCCGCGACGGGAAGATCGACAGCCGGCCAGAGTCGCTCCTGTTGCGGGACGGGACCTCGATCATCACCACCCCTACTCCCTTGGATCAGCATCCCTATATCGTCGATCTCCTGGATGGCAGGCCGTTCCTGTTCGACCAGGGAGAACCGCTGGAAGAGGTGGACTACTGGCCGCGGCCCGATTTTTACGCCAAGACGACCGCCTCCGGGGTGCCGATGAAGAACATAGTCAGTTCCCGGCCCCAGCGCCTGAACATCTTCCCCTACCGCTACTGCACCTTTTGGAACAACGGCAAAGGCTGCACCTTCTGCGACATCGTCTGCCAGATGAAGAAAGGCAAGAACGAATTGGGCATTCCGCCGCGGCTGGAGGCAACTGAGGTGGCCGAAGTGGTAGAGGAGGCTCTCAAAGAGCCGGGACGCTTCTCGGCGGTCTTTCTCACTTCCGGCTCCATCACCGCCGGATCGCAGCCGTTCGACGACGAGGTGGATTATTACATCGAGATACTTCAGGAGGTCGGCAAGCTTTTCACGCCCCCCAAGTACCCCAGCCAGTTGATCGGTACCGCCTTCACCAAGGCACAACTGGAGCGGCTGTATGGCCAGACCGGCCTGATGAGCTATACCGCCGATATCGAGGTGCTGAACGAGGAGCTTTTCAACCTGAACTGCCCCGGCAAGGCGGAATGGATCGGTTATAAGGAATGGAAAAAACGATTGGTTGATGCCGTGGAGATCTTCGGCCGCGGCCGGGTCAACACCGGTATCGTAGCGGGGATCGAACTGGCAGAACCCCACGGTTTCAAAAGCGAGGACGAGGCCTTGGCTCGTGTGCTTGAAGAGGCCGAAGAACTGGCCGGACAGGGGGTCAGCACGGTTTTCATTGTCTGGTCGCCACGCCCCGGCACCGTTCTAGGGGTCCAGAAAAATGCCTCGCTGGAATATTTCATCAGGCTGGCGGCCGGCCTGCACGGCCTGCGGGAGAAATACAAACTCCCAATCACCTTTGACGATTACCGCCATTGCGGCAATCACCCCGACAGCGACCTGTCGCGTTTGCTGCCGTTTTGACCCGGGGAGACTTTATGGATTCACAGCTCATACACAAAGCCCGAACATTGCTGGTCGATTCCGAAACCGTGGCAGTCATCGCCACGGTAGGCGCGGACGGCAGCCCGCAACTGACCGTAAGCAAACACTTGGAACTGTTGGACGATGGCCGGCTGCTGCATCTTGAGTTGCTGGAATCGTCCGAAACCAGCCGCAACCTGCTCCGTGCGCTCTGGTTCGACAAACAGGTGGCGGTTATGCTTCACGGCACGAACGGCCAGAGCCTGGTGCTGCAAGGCAAACCGGTCAAAGCCCATATCAGCGGGCCGGTGTTCAGACAGTATTACGAAACGATCCGGCATCGTCTGGGCGATGCCGGGCTGGCGGCGGTCTGGCTGATCGAACCGGACGACATCCGTGACGATAGTTATGAAACCCGGCGGCACATCGAAAAAGAGCAGTTCCCATTCCATCTGCACCTCGACCAGCTCGCCAAAAAGGAGGAACACCACAATGCATAAACGAAAGATCGTTATGGTGTTCCTGGCCGCGCTGGCCGGGCTGGCGCTGAATTCGGCACAACCGGCTGCGGCCGAGGTAACGGAGGTCAGGCTGGCGCGGCAGTACGGCCTGAGCTACCTGCCGCTGATTGTCATGGAGGAGCAGAGACTGATCGAGAAACATGCCAGGGCCGCCGGACTGGGCAACATCAAGGTTACCTGGGCGACGCTGGGAGGCGGCGCACCCATGAACGAAGCCCTCCTGTCAAACAGCATCGACTTCGTTTCGGCCGGGGTGGCGCCCATGATCACTCTGTGGGCCAAGACCAATGGAGCGGTCAGGGCAGTGGCGTCCTTCGATACCGCGCCGCTCTACCTGAACAGCAATAACCCGGCAGTCAAGACCATCCGCGACCTGAGCGACAAGGATCGCATCGCCCTGCCCTCGCCCAAGTTGTCGATTCAGGCGGTGGTGTTGCAGATGGCGGCGGCACGGGAGTTCGGCCAGGAAAATTATGCGCGCCTCGATAGGCTGACCGTGCCCATGAAGCACCCGGATGCAATGATTGCGCTCGTCTCGGGCAGATCCGAGATAACCGCCCATCTCACCAGCCCGCCATTTTCGTTCCAGGAGTTGGAATCCCGTTCGCCACGCATCCACAAGGTGCTGGATTCCTATGACGTGCTGGGCGGACCGCATACCTTCAACGTCCTCTACGGCACAACCGCATTCCATGAAAAAAACCCCAGGGTCTACGCAGCGGTATTTGCTGCGCTGGAAGACGCCATCACAATCATCAACCGCGACAAGAAGGCGGCTGCGGAACTCTACATCCGCGTCACCAAAACCAAGGAGAGTCTGAACGACCTGTTGAGGCAACTCAACAATCCCCAGATGAGCTACACGACCACTCCCCACAATGTGACCAAATTTTCCAATTTCATGTATAAGATCGGGACCATCAAATCCAAACCGCGTGACTGGAAGGATCTGTTCTTTCCGAACGTCCACGGCAAAAAGGGAAGCTGACCATGGCATACGCGGCCACTACAAGCCCGCTGCTCGATGTACGCGGCGTTACCATCCGTTACGCCACGCGGGAGCGGATGGTCACCGCTACCTGGCGGGTGGATTTCCAGGTGCGCCGCTCGGAACGCCTCGTGCTCCTTGGGCCGTCCGGCTGCGGCAAATCCACGCTGCTCAAGGCAGTGGGCGGTTATATCAAACCGTTCGAAGGGCGTATTCTGCTCGACGGACGCGAGATATCCCGCCCCGGGCCGGACCGGGTGATGGTCTTCCAGGAGTTCGACCAGTTGCTTCCCTGGAAAACGGTCAAGGAGAACGTCACCTTCGCTCTGACCAACAGCGGCCGCTTTTCCAAAGCCGAAGCCGGGGAGCAGGCCCGGCACTTCATCGCCAAGGTCGGACTGACAAACTTTGCCGACTCCTATCCCCACACACTATCGGGCGGCATGAAACAGCGAGTGGCCATTGCGCGCTGCCTGGCCATGAGCCCGGAGATCATCCTGATGGACGAGCCTTTTGCCTCGCTGGACGAACTGACGCGACAGCGCATGCAGGAGGAACTTCTGGCTCTGTGGGCTGAAGCCCGCTTCACCATGATCTTTGTCACCCACTCCATCGACGAGGCCATAACCTTGGGGACGCGGGTGGTGCTGCTCTCCCCCCATCCGGGCCAGGTCAAGGCCGAGCTGGACGTGGAAGCGAATCTGGCGCGGGAAGATGCCGCGGGCTTTCGGAATCTGCGGGAGCGGATTCACGGTATCCTGTTCAAGGATGTGGCTGACTATGCAATTTAGGATCCCGGTATGAAGCTGGAACAAGCTGTTACGCTTTCCACCATCAAAGAGGGACTGAAACGGCCCCTACCGTTGCCGGCAGGTGAACCGCTTGAGCGCCCCCTCAGACTGCACGAGCGGCTATGGCGGATGGATGCCTTTCGCAAGGCATTGATCCTGGCGTTACTGGCGCTGGGCTGGGAGCTGTACGCCGCCCGCATGGATAATCCACTCCTGGTGCCGACCTTCAGCGCCAGCATGGCGGCCCTTGTGGAGGCGTTGCTGCACGAGGAGTTGCTGTTCAAGGCGCTGACATCGCTGAAGGTCCTCCTGTGCGGTTATGCCGGCGGAATAGTGGCGGCGGCGATTCTGACATTCATCGCCATCAGCAGCCGCCTCGGCAGCGATCTGCTGGAGACGCTGACCTCCATGTTCAACCCGTTGCCGGCCATCGCCCTGTTGCCCTTGGCGCTGATCTGGTTCGGCCTGGGAGCGCCCAGCATGATCTTTGTCCTGATCCATTCCGTGCTCTGGCCGATCGCCCTCAACACCCACGCAGGTTTTACCGGAGTCAGCCCCACCCTGCGCATGGTGGGACGCAATTACGGCCTGCGAGGACTACCGTTCGTGGTCAAGATCCTCATCCCGGCGGCATTGCCGAACATCCTTACCGGCCTCAAGGTCGGCTGGGCCTTTGCCTGGCGGACCCTGATCGCCTCCGAACTGGTGTTCGGCGTCAGCTCCGGATCCGGCGGGCTTGGCTGGTATATTTACGAAAAGAAAAACCAACTGGAAATTGCTTCGGTCTTTGCCGGGTTGTTCAGCGTGATCCTGATCGGCATCATTGTGGAGAACGTGGTTTTCCGCACGCTGGAGCGCCTGACCGTCAACCGCTGGGGCATGCGGCACTAACAACCATACGTGATCACAAGGTTCACCATGACACAACACATCGCATTATACGGCAAAGGCGGCGCGGGCAAATCCACGCTGACCGCCAATCTCAGCGCCGCCATGGCAGAGGCCGGTTTCAGCGTCCTTCAGGTGGGATGCGATCCCAAGGGTGATTCGTGCAGCCTCCTCAACAATGGCGTGCCCGTCCCGACGCTGTTCGAACTGCTGCGGGAACGGGGCGAGATCTCCGTGGACACCGTTGCCCACAAGGGCTTCAAGGGCATCACCTGCGTCGAACTGGGCGACCCGTTCGATTCCGGCAAGTGCGGATCGGCCGAGATAGCCCGCGCACTTGAGCACCTGAAAAGGATCGACCTGTTCGAAGCCGTTGCCCCGGACTTCGTGCTCTACGACATCTCCGGCGACAGCGCCTGTTCCAGTTTTTACACCCCGATCCAGCAACTCGGGGTCAGCCAGGTGTTCGTGGTGACCACGGCCGACTTCATGTCGCTGCACGCTGCAAATGCGATCTTCAGGATGCTGGAGCGTTACGGCGAGTCGAACGTGCCGGTCCCGGTGGGCGGACTGATCCCCAACAGCATCAACAGTTCGTTCGAGGAATCATTCATCGCCGACTTTGCCGCACAGACCCGCACGCAGACCCTGGGACGCATCCCCCGTTCCCTGATGGTCAGGCAGTGCGAACTGTACGGCAAGACCGTCATCGAGGCATCGCCCCTCTCCAACCAGTCCTACTTCTACCGCAGGCTGGCGAACCAGATCGTTGATGAAGACCGAGTGGGCGTCCCTGTCCCCATGCGCCCCGAAGAGCTGAGGGCCTGGGCCAGGGGATGGGGCGACCGGATCCATGCCCTTGAAAACGGCCTGGTTACCGATGGCGCTGCTATTTGAGGGAGACATAGCTGCATATTTCAAACAATAAGGAGAACAATAATGGCGCGGAAGATCAAGCAAGAACATTTACAGGAACTGTCGGATGCCGTGCTCGACATGGATGAGGAGAGGACGGTCAAAGCGGCCCACGAAGCGCTCGACGAACATATCGATCCCTATGAAGCCATCCAAGGCGGCCTTTCCGACGGCATGGCCCGGGCGGGGCAGCTGTTCGAGGACGAAGAGTATTTCATCCCTGAACTGCTGATGTGCTCGGATGCCATGTATGCCGGCCTGGACGTACTCAAGCCGCACTTGAAACAAGTCGGTGAAAGCAGGGGCACGGTGGTGATCGGCGTCATCGAAGGGGATACCCACGATATCGGCAAGAACATGGTGCGCATCATGTTCGAGACCGGCGGATTCAAGGTCATCGACCTGGGGCGGGATGTCCCGCCCCAGCGTTTCGTGGACACGGCCCGTGAAGAAAAGGCCGATATCATTGCCCTGTCCACCTTGATGACGACAACCATGGAGGGCATGGGAACCGTGGTCAGGCTGCTCGACGAGGCTGATATCCGTGACGGCATCAAGGTCATGGTTGGGGGCGGCCCGATTTCACCCGGCTTTGCCAAACGTATCGGTGCTGACGGTTATGCCGTCAATGCCGCCGAGGCGGTCAAGGTTGCACGTGAGCTTGTCGCCTAAGGATACAATACCGATATGACAATTCAAGAAAAAGTATCAGCACCCGCGATGTCGCCCCTGGAGCGCTTCGCCGCCTACAACAAGGGCGAGGCTATCGACCGGCTCCCCTGTGTGCCGATCATCGGCAATACGGCGGCCAGGGTGATCGGGGTCAAGGTCTCCCAGTTTCGCGGCAACGGACACTTGATCGCCGACGCCCAGATTGCGGCCTACCGCAGATTCGGCTACGACGTGATCCGGGTCTTTACCGACCTCTACACCCTGGCGGAGGCCATGGGGGCCGGGGTTCATTATCCCGAGGATGAAACAGCGTATCTTGAGAGCCCTGCCATATCCTCGATTGACCACATCGAACGCCTGCGCCCGGCCGATCCCCTCAAGGACGGCAACCTGCCCCAGCATCTGGAAGCCATGCAACGGGTAGTGAAGGCGCTGGGCAAAGAGGTGCCGGTTACCGGGGCCTTGACCTGTCCCTTCACCACGGCATCATTTCTGATCGGCGCCGAAAACCTGGTGCGACTTACCATCAAGAATCCCGAAGCGGTACACCTGCTCTGCCGGGTGGCGTTGGAATCCGCCATCCGATACGCCGAGGCGATCATCGATGCCGGCTGTACCCCCAGCCTGACCGATCCCATGTCCTCCAGCACGGTCATAAGCCCGCGGCTCTTCCGGGAGTTTTCCCTCCCCTATCTCAAGAGGCTGATCGAGTTCATCCATCTGAATGGTAAAAGTGTGACGCTGCACATCTGCGGCAAGACCGAGAAGGTCTGGGAGGCCATGGCCGACGCCGGGGCGGACTGCATCAGCATCGACAACGACGCCAGCCTGAGCGGGGCCAGGGAATCCGTGGGGCATCGGCTCCGCATCATGGGCAACGTCAAGCCGTCCGAGATCATGCTGCAGGGCACACCGGCCGATGTGCGCCGGGCGGTCTTCGACTGCGTTGCCCAGGCCTGGGATTCCCCCAAAGGATACATCATCGCCTCGGGATGCAGCCTGCCCACCGAGACCCCTTTTGCCAATATTCAGGCCATGATGGACGCGGCAAGGGAGATCGGCTGGCCGGTGGCGCCGGAAAAACTGACCCAATAATTTCTGTTTCGGAGACACGACATGAGCTCATTCAGCCCGAAAGAACGCCTGTTGCGGGTTTTGGACAACAAAGCGGTGGACCGCCCGCCGGTGATCTGCACTGGCGGCATGATGAACGCCGCCATCGTCCAGGTGATGAACCTGACCGGCAATACCCTGCCGGCGGCCCATCACCAGGGAGAACTGATGGCGGCCCTGGCCGGGGATATTCACGACCATACCGGTTTCGAGAATATCGGCATCCCTTTCTGCATGACCGTGGAGGCAGAGGTCCTGGGCAGCGACATCGATTACGGCACCCTGGCCTGCGAACCCAAGATCGAACGGGAGCAGTTCCCCTCCTCCGCCCATGTCGAGTTCCGCGACATCGCCAGCATGCTCAGGAGCGGCCGCATCGCCGAGATTGTCCAGGCCGGGCACCACATTGCCCGCAAAAACCCGGACCAGCCGGTGATCGGCAACCTGACCGGCCCGATCAGCACCGCCGCCTCCATTGTCGATCCGGTCACCTTTCTGAAAGAGCTGCGCAAGGATGCCGCCAATTCCCATCGGGTGCTGGAGTACGTCAGCGACCTGTTGATCGCCTTTGCCGGAGAGATGGTGGACAACGGCGTGACCCTGGTTTCCATCGGCGACCCCACCGCCACCGGTGAAATTTTGGGACCCAAGATGTTCGAGGAGTACGCCGTGCGGTACCTCAACAAGGTCATCGACGGCATCCACGGCTTTGGCGCGCCGGTCATCGTCCACATCTGCGGGCGGCTGCAATCGGTCAAGCAGTTCCTGCCCCGCCTGCGTTGCGACGCGGTCAGCACCGATGCCCTGGTAAATCTCAAGCTGCTCAAAGAGGAGTTTCCCGGACTGAAGGTCATGGGCAACGTCAGCACCTTCATGCTGGAGTTGGGGGATAGCGACAAGGTGGCCCGCCACACCGAAACCCTGGTGCGGGATGGGATCGACATCATCGCCCCGGCCTGCGGCCTGAGCACGTCCACATCGCTGGAGGCCATCCGCGCCATGACCGGCAGCGTAAAGGAAGGGTGACAGCGCATGGTTACCGTTCATTTCGCGCCTGCCGGCGTGTCGGTATCGGTGGAGCAGGGCACCACCATCCTGGAGGCCTCGCGGCGGGCCGGCGTGCTGATCGAAGCGCCCTGCAACGGGGCGGGACATTGCGGAAAATGCACGGTGCAAATCCCGTTGGATGATCTTCCCCAGATCGTTGTCCATGTGGATGCGCCGGCCGACGACAGCGGCGAGGGCGTGGTGCTGGCCTGCCACTGCGAGGTGTACGGCGATATAACGGTTGAGGTACTCCGCCGGGCCGAGGAGGGGCTGCGGGTGATCAGTGCCGGCAGCGGCGTGCAGGCCGAGCCTAATCCGTTCATTGTCCGGATCTACGATACATCTACCCAACAAACGGCCATTTGGGCCGGGGTCAGGCTGCTTGCCACCGAGCCGGGCGATAGTATGGGCAGAAACTACGGCCTGGTGGTGGATATCGGCACCACCACCCTGGTGGCGGCGCTGGTTGACCTGGCCAACGGCCGGGAACTGGCCTCGGCTTCCGCCCTCAACCCTCAAAGCCTGCATGCCCAGGACGTGCTGTCCCGCATCAGGTTTGCCGCCGATCATGACGGCCTGTCACTGCTCCAGCGCGACCTGATCACGGAACTCAACCGTCTGGTGCGGGAGGTCTCCAGCAAGGCCGGCATTGACGGTGGGCAGATCTACGAGGCGGTCTTCAGCGGCAACACCTGCATGCTCCACCTGGCAGCCGGCGTCGATCCGGCCCCCTTGGGCAAACACCCCTTTATCCCGACACTGACCGGAAACAGCCACCTGACGGCAACCGCAATCGGCCTCGCCATCGCGCCGACGGGGTTGGTGTACCTCCCTCCGGTCATCTCGGCCTACGTGGGCGCCGACATCAGCGCCGGCATCCTGGCCGCCGGATTGGCCGACCTCCCCGGCGTGACCCTGTTCATCGATATCGGCACCAACGGCGAACTGGCCCTGGCGGTCAACGGCCGCCTGACCGCCTCTGCCACGGCCGCCGGGCCGGCCTTCGAAGGGATGAACATTTCTTGCGGCATGCGTGCCGCCGTGGGCGCCGTGGAGCGGGTGAACATCGGGACGACGGGAGAACTGGATATTGCCGTCATCGGCTCCGGCGAACCGAGCGGCATCTGCGGCAGCGGCCTGATGGACCTGGTGGCGGAGTTGGTAGGGCACGGCATCATCGGCAGGAACGGCCGCTTCACCACCCCGGACGGTCTTGCCGCGCCCCTGGCTGCGCGTTTCGATGGCGCGGGAAGCAAGGCGGCTTTCCGAATCAGCGACACCGTGGCCCTTACCCAGAAGGATGTGCGCCAGGTGCAACTCGCCAAGGGCGCCATCCGGGCCGGAATAGAACTGCTGCTGCGGGAAGAGGGGCTTGAAGCCGGACATCTCGACCGGGTCTATATAGCCGGCTCCTTCGGGTATCACCTGCGGGAGCAGAGTCTTATCACCCTGGGGCTCCTGCCGCCTGAAGCGGCCGGAAAGGTTGCGTTCCTCGGTAATACCGCCCGCAGCGGCGGTGAGATGCTGCTGGTCGATCATCGCCTGCGCAGCAGTTTGAAGGCGCTCGTTGACCAGGTGAGTGTCGTTGACCTGGCGGGCAACCCGGCCTTTGAGCGGGTTTTCATGGAGGCGATGGGGTTTTGATCACTACCTGCCTGTCTCATGGATCAGACAATCATTTTAATTGACAGGATTTGTCTTTTCATGTTAATTATCTATTAAATTTATGGATATTATAGTTATAGCGTGAGGTTCCCATGGTCAAGGCCGCAGAAAGCGTCAGACGTTACAGCCGCTTCTTTAAAAAACAAAATGCCGGGAAGGTTCTGGACTACGGGACCGGCACCATGCGTAACGCCCTTTTCCTGGCACGGGAAGGTTTTAGGGTCTACGCCGCCGACCTGCCGGAACAGGTGGAAAAGCTGGGAGGGTGCCCGGCCATTCGCCATGTCGAGCGCCTGCTGGCCACCGATGAACTGCCCCATAGCGACCTGAATGTGGACCTGGTGCTGTCCACCTATGTGTTCAACATCATCATGAACAGCGCCGAGCGGCACGCCTACCTGAAAAATGCCGTTGCCAACCTGAGGCCGGGCGGGTATCTGCTGATGGAGGTGCGGTGCCGCAAGCCCCAAGAATGCGGTGACGCAACCTGTAAAGATTTTTTTTCGTGTGCGGAATGCTCCAAGACCCTCACCCACGAGGAGCTTGACGCCCTTCTGGCGCCCCACGGCCTGCGGCGCATCAGCCATTATTACCGCGGCCATGCAGTGGCAGCCATCTACCAATTGTAAACGCTTACAGACAGAGCAGACCCCTGCGGCTTGCATCAAACAATTCTGCGCTGACCAGGAAAACTGAAGCCTGGGTTTATGTCCCCTAACTTTTGGGCATCCCGGTCACTCTTTATTCCAGAATCGACTCACATGGAAATTGTATTCGAGAACACCAGAAAGTCTTTTGAAGTACACGGCTCTAAAGAGCGTCTGATCGCCCTGGATGACGTCTCATTTTCTGTTGCCGACAAGGAGTTTGTCTGCCTGTTGGGGCCTTCAGGCTGCGGGAAATCGACCTTGCTGAAGATGGCTGCCGGCCTGGCGTTTCCTGATTCCGGTACCGTGGTTGCCGATGAAGCGCCTGTTAAAAAGCCGAGTCCGGACCGGGCAATGGTGTTTCAGGATTATGCGCTGTTTCCCTGGTTGTCGGTGGAGGAAAACATTGCATTTGGCCTGGAGGTGAACGGTGTTGAACGCGGCACGGCTCTCGAAAGGATCGAACGTTTTATCTCTCTGGTCGGCTTGAAAGGCTTTGAAAAGGCCCATCCCTACCAGCTTTCCGGGGGGATGAAACAGCGGGTCGGCATAGCGCGGGTGTTGGCAATGTTTCCCAAGGCACTGCTTATGGACGAGCCGTTCGGTGCACTGGATGCCTTTACGCGGATGGATATGCAGGAGGAGTTGATGAACCTCTGGCAGGCGGAACCTTTTACAACGATCTTCGTCACCCATGATGTGGAAGAGGCGGTTTATCTGGCTGATCGCATTGTGGTGATGACCAGTCGGCCGGGCCGGCTGAAGACGATTGTCCACGTCCCATTGGCCAGGCCGCGGGTCCGCACCGACTATGACTTTGTCCAGATCCGCAATCATGTTCTCAGACAGTATGAACGAACCCATGCGCCAACTGAAGAATATTCTATCTAGATCAGACCAAGATGACTTTCAAAACTGATCCGCCCAAAAAACTATTGAGTTCATTAAGAGAACTGGTTGAACTTCGCGGTAGCGACCTGCCCGGCAAAGTATTCATCTCGTCGCCGGAGTCAGGCACCTCACTTACCTTCGGAGCATACCGTACGGCAGTTCTGGAACTGGATGCCAAACTAAAAGAATTGGATGTGCAGCCAGGTTCAAAAGTCGCCGTTATACTCTCCAATGGCCTGAACGCGGCAGTGGCCATCCTGGCTGTCATGTCCGCGGGAGGGGTTGCAGTACCCATCAATCCGCGCCTGACTGAGCAGGATATTGCCGGGTTGTTGGCACATTCCAAGGCACAACTGGTGATTACGGATCAATTTAATAACGCTAGCCTGCCTCAGGTGGTTCGCGAGGCAGGGGAGCTCAGATTCGATGGTGTCGAGAGCGGAAATCCCTACCGACTGTTTCGGTCAGTTCCCCAAAAACCCCAAAGAAGGTCCACTGCGGGCTATCTCCCGGGTTGGAAAGACCCGGCCCTTATCCTCTACACCTCGGGAACCACGGGCCATCCCAAAGGTGTCGTCTTGACCCATGGCAACCTCCTCAGCAATTCCGGCTATGTTGTGACCGCTCACCACCTGACCTGTACTGATACGGCGCTGTGTGTCCTGCCGCTCTTTCACATCAACGGATTTGTGGTCACGTTGCTCAGTCCGCTTTTGTCGGGCAGTGGTGTCGTTATGCCCCGGCGCTTCAGTGCTGAACATTTTTGGCACTATGTTTCCGACTATTGGGTGACCTGGTTCAGCGCGGTCCCGACCATTCTTTCCAAACTCCTTTCACATCCAAACCCTGCGGAAATCGATACCAGCGGGGTGCGTTTTGCGCGCTCCGCATCGGCCCCCCTGCCGGTGGCGGTTTTGACGGAGTTCGAGCAGCGTTTTGCTGTCCCGGTTATCGAAACCTATGGCATCTCAGAGGCCGGCTGCCAGGTTTGCGCGAATCCATTGCCCCCCTTGCCGCACAAATCAGGCTCGGCCGGCCTGCCGGTCGGGAATACGTTGAAGGTGGTGGACAGCCAGGGGGCGCCCCTGCCAGAGGGCCGGGTTGGAGAGGTCGTAATCAGTGGCGAAAACGTCTTCAGCGGTTACCTGGACAACGCAGACGCAGATCGGGAAGCTCTGAAGGATGGTTGGTTCCATACCGGTGATCTGGGCTTTCTGGATGAGGATGGCTACCTGTTTCTGACAGGCAGGAAAAAGGAGCTGATAAACCGGGCCGGAGAAAAGATCACACCGCGCGAGGTGGAGGAGGTCCTCCATCGCCTGCCGGAGGTGGAAACCGTCGGTGTGGTCGGGGTGCCGAACCAGCTCTATGGCGAAGAGGTCGTTGCCTTTATCACGTTGCGTCAGAATCAAAAACTTGAGGCCGAAGAGGTCAGGCAATTCTGCAAGGAGCATCTGGCCGGTTTCAAAGTGCCCCGTGAGATCTTTTTCATCGAGGAACTTCCCAAGGGACCTAGCGGCAAGGTGCAACGGAGGCGTTTGCGAGATGTTTATCATCATCTCACAACACAATCGAAGGAGGAAAAACCATCATGAAAACGATAACCAATGGATGGATGGCAATCGGCATTGCGGCACTGATATCCGTAGTCGGCGCAGGCCCCGCCCTTGCCGTTAAAAAGCAGGCCAACACCGGCGTCATCAAGGTCGGCACCAACAGGGCTCTGGGGACGGTTACTCCCTACGTGGGCCAGGCTCGGGGAATTTTTGCCAAGCGAGGGGTAGCGGTTGAGATAGTCGATTTCTCCGACGGGTCCACCTTGATGGAGGCCTTTGCATCCGGGCAGCTCGATATGGCGTTTCTCGGGATTGCCCCTGCCGCCATTTGGAAAAGCAAGGGAGTGCCGCTCAAGGTGGTGGCCGCGGCCAATGGCGGAGGACATGTGCTTATGACCCGTCAGGATACCGGCATTATAGATGTCCGGGGACTGAAGGGTAAGAAGGTAGCCACACCCAAACCGGGTACGGTTGTGGATACCCTTTTCAGGGCCTATATTACTCGCAAGGTGGCAAAGCTTGACCCGGAAAAGGATCTGCAAATCGTGCCGGGAGTGGCTCCGGCCGATATGCCGGCAGCTCTTTTCGTAGCTCGCGAGGTGGACGCAGGCATAACCTGGGAACCGTTTGCCTCCCAGGCCGAGGCCAAGTTCAAGAACGCGCGGGTGCTGTACGATGCCGCCGCCGAGTGGAAAAAGAACAATCCCAAGTCAGCCCACTTTTATCCCACCAACGTGGTTATCGCCCGCCAGTCATTCATTGATCATCGCGGCGATGAGTTGAAGCGTTTCCTTGCCGCCTATGTCGAGACCATCGACTTCATCAACAAAAATCCAGCCGATGCCAACCAGATTATTGCCAAGGAAATCAAGTTGGATACCGCGATTGTCGCCCATGCCCGCAAACGGATCGACTATACCGCAAGCGTCAATATCCCGGCTGCATTCGAGACACTGGAGTGGTCCAAACAGCTGGGCTACTTAAAGGAGATACCAGCCGAGAACAAGCTGTTCGATCTTTCCCATCTGCCGGTTCAGGCGGCAGCCCTGAAAAAGGCCAAAAAATGAAAACGAACGGCGTGGCACGCTACGTCCAGGGAGGAATCAGCCTGGTGCTGTTCATGGTGGCATGGCACGTCGCTTCCACCACCGGCCTATTTGGCAGGATCGATCCCGAGTATTCGCTCCTGCTCTTGCCGACCCCCGAAACGGTGCTGAAGGCCATCGTTGAGACCGTCAAAGACGGCACCCTCTGGGATAATGTTTCGGTCAGCATTGTGCGCGTGGCGGCCGGCTTCACCCTGGCGGTAGCGATCGGAATCCCGCTTGGCCTGGGCATGGCGTTATCCCCCTTGTGCAACAACTTTGCCGAACCGTTTGTGCGAATATTTTCACCAATACCCGGTATCGCCTGGGTTCCGCTTGCCATTCTCTGGTTCGGACTGGGGGACAAGGCAGCCATCTTCATCATCACTATCGGGTCGATCTTTCCGATCGTGATCAACACCGTCCAGGGGGTGCGCGACGTAGATGCGCATCTTGTGGATGCGGCACGAATGCTTGGGGCCAGTCATCTGCAAATAGGACGGCGGGTGATGCTTCCCAGCTTGATTCCTTACCTTGTGACCGGTTTCAGAATCGGCTTAGGTTTTGCCTGGCGGGTAGTGATCGCGGCCGAAATGGTAGGCGTGCCCAAGGGTATCGGTTACATGCTGGGGGTGGGTCGCAGCACCGGCCGCACCGATATCACTATTGTAACCATGGTAACACTGGGAGTGCTGATGTTGGTGGCAGAGGAGTTCATTTTTGCCCCCCTGGAGAGCCGTACCCGCTTCTGGCGACGCTCGGCAACGGTCTGAGGCCATGGAAAGGAAGGACATATGAAACGCACCTTTGACACCGGCAATGCGGCCATCACCGAAGGGGCTATCCGGGCTGGTTGCAACCTGTTTGCCGGTTACCCGATCACACCGGCTACCGAAATTGCCGAAAACATGTCACGGCGCTTACCCCAGGTGGGTGGGTATTACCTCCAGGCGGAGGACGAGAATGCCGCCCTGCACATCTGCAACGGCGGCTCCATTGGCGGTCTGAAGGCCATGACCGCAACCTCCGGCCCCGGATTCATCCTCTTTGCCGATGCCTTTGGTTGGGCCGTCAGCAGCGAGGTGCCGGTTGTGATCGTCAACTCTCAACGGGTTGGGCCGGTCAGTGGCATCACCGGGGCCCCGGGGCAAGGCGAATTCTACCTTAGCCGCTATCTGGCCCACGGCGGCAACTATGAGACTATCGTCCTGGCGCCCAACTCCGTGCAGGAAGCCTTTCGCCTGACTGTGCGGGCCTTTTACCTGGCTGAGCGCTTCCGCACGCCGGTGATTGTGCTGGCAGACCAGATGGTGACTGATGGTTGGGAAACGCTGGAACTTCCTGAGACCGACGCCGAGTTCAGCGCCATGGGGTTGGAGGTTGTCCCACGCCGCATCCATCCTGGTCCGGAGTTCTACCCGGCCAGCGATGCCATCGACATTCCACCGGTGGTATTGGGGCATAACACCGGCGCGGCATGTTCCGACTGGACTCCGACCGACCGGGGTCATGACACAGAAGACGTGACCTGGCAGCATAAACACGCTTGGCGCCTGATCCACAAGATCCGCAATCATCGTGAACTGATCGACGAGGCCGACGAATGGTTCTTGGATGATGATCCCGAGGTAATCCTGGTGGCCTACGGCACCCCCTCGCGTGTTGTGCAGAGTGCCGTCAGAGCTGCCAGACGCGAAGGTTTGAGAGTCGGAGGCATTCGCCTGATCTCTCTCTGGCCCTTCCAGGACCGGTTGTTCAGCCGCACGGCGACGTACCTGACGGTCGAGCTGAATTGGGACGGTCAACTGGTGCGCGAGGTTCAGCGTGCTGCCGCAGCCGAAAGCAGTGTGCATTTTTGGGGACGCTGCGGCGAGCTGCCATCGTCGAGTGAACTGCTGGAATCGGTCCGGAAGCTGTTGAAGAATGAACCGCTGGAGCGTGACGGCTGGCGCACGGAGAAATGGTGATATGAGCGATTTACTGGAAAAATACGTCCGTCCCGAAAAAAACCCCGGCACCGCCTGCAAGGGGTGCGGTCTTCGTTTGGCGCATCGCAAGGTGCTGGAAGCCATCGACGAGTTGGGGCTTGGGCAGGGGGATGTGGTCTGGGGTACCGGCATTGGCTGTTCCGGGCGACAGACCTTCGCGACCTGGAAAGGTGATACCTTTGCCGGCACCCACGGCCGGGTCTATGCCATGGCAACCGGCCTGCGACTGGCCCTGCCTCCGGAAAAACGCCTGATTCTGACCGTGGGCGACGGCGACGCCTTCACCATCGGTTTCCTGCACCTGTTGAACGCCGCCCGCCGCAACGTGGATATGACCGTGGTTGTCTTCGACAATCTGGGCTACCAGTCTACCGGCGGCCAGTACGGGGTGACCACCCCTCTCGGGAGCCGGACCGACAGCAGTCCCTACGGGGTCTGGGAGCCTAACTGGACCCAGGGAGGCTTCGATGTCCTACGCATACTCAAGGAGGCCGGCGCCACTTTCCTGGCCCGCCACACCGTGCTGCAAGGACATGAACCGGTGGAGAGCCTGAAGAGGGCAATTCAGAATTCAGGTTTTTCGCTGGTGCAACTGATCTATCCCTGCGTAACCCACTACGGTGTTCAGGCCCTGGGGACCAGGGATCTGGCGTCAATCTATGACTGGTTCCGGGAGCGGACCGTCGAGGGTTTCGATTCGGATCCGGATATCCATTTTACTACCGGCATCGTCCATGATGCAGTCGGTTCCCGGGTCGAGTTCTCAGCCGGCCTGCGCGAATTTGTGAAATCAGTGCAGAAAGGTGACGGCGATGTCTGAGCGGGTTGAAATCCTGGTAAGCGGCTACGGCGGCCAGGGGGTGGTGCGAATTGGCCAGATACTGGGGCAGGCTGCCGTTCATCAGGGGCTGTATGCAACCATGCTGATCAGCCACGGCACTGAAACACGCGGGGGTTATGTCCGTAGCCAGGTGGTTATCTCTGATAGTTTCATTGATAGTCCGGTAGTTGAGAGTCCCAACTACTTCTGCGCCTTTTCCCTGATAGCCTATAACATGTTCAAAGGGCTGTGCACTCCCAAAAGCCTGATCCTGCACAACCCGGATATGGTGTCACCTGATCCGGCGCTATCGGCCGAGCACTGGTCAATCCGGGCCGAGTCTTTGGCAGAACGGGAACTTGGCAATGCCGTGTTCGCCAATGTCATATTTCTAGGGGCCTTGAGTAGCTGTTTAGCGGCCGTGTCATCAGACAACATTATGAGTGCTATGGCCGAGCGTCTGCCGGCACGCTTTCATGATATGAATCTGCGGGCATTTAAACTTGGCCGGTCACTGCTATCAACCGGGAATTTGCAGGATTAAGAGTCGTTGTGAGTAGGCGAAGCTGTTTTTGCTTGACAAAGCACCGTACATTTTTTAATTTCTATATTATATATAGATAAACACAATTGATAAAATGGTTAAAAGTTGCCGACCGGAAAAACCGGAGGCGTCGAACGCTATTTGCGTGCGGCCCTCCGTTTTTTTATTTTTGGTTCTGTCCAAAAGGAGTTCTTGATGTCGGAAAAGTATGAGTGGGGTATGGCAAAGGAGATCAACAGCCCGAACGATCTCACAAGTGAAACGGATTATCTGCGACTCTGGACTGAAGTCGGCGTTGAAGGCACCAGATTGGACAACCTTGGGAGAAAAGGGTTGGGGGAAGAATACCTCGAAGATCTCCACCATTTGTTTGAATACGATGGCGAGTTTCACGATGAGGAAGCTCTCTCACCCTATCTGGCGATCCTTCCGGCCTCGCCTGAAGAGCCGATCACGTTCGATGATCACGGCAATCTTCTGAGCGGCAATATCTACCAGGCCCATACCCGCTCCCGCTCACCGTTTCTGATAACGCGGAGGGATGGGCGGCTGGTCCTGAAAAAAAACGGTGTCTATCTCACGGAGCTAGCCTATTTCCCCAGACCGGCCTTTCTCAACAGGAAGATCTCCGACGGCACCCCGGCAGGTCAGCTAGTGGCCCCCATCGGCAGTTACTGGCTGATGAGCGCCCCGTTGAAATACTGCTTCTATTTCCAAAATGGCGAGCAATGCCGGTTCTGCAACATCACCGATGCCGGGGCAGCCTACTCCGCAACCCTGAACAGGAAAAAGACCGAGCAGATTGCCGAGGCCTTTGCAGTGGCATGGGAAGAGGGCCACTATCGCGGACTGAGCCTGTGCGGCGGGAGCTTGCCCGGCCCCAAAGAACAGGACCAGTACCTGGAGATAACCAGAGCGATCAAGGCCATCAGAAGTGACTGGGATGGCTGGAACGACGGCAGTGTGCCGGTTGACTATATCGGCGGAGCGCCCAAACCGCATGAGCTGCACAAGATCGACGAGATCAAGGATGCCGGTGTGCGATTTCTACAGCTTAACCTTGAGATCGGCGATCCAAAATGGTTTGAGGCGGTCTGCCCGGGCAAGGCCATCAATGTCGGTTACGATAATTGGGTCGATGCCTTGGCGTACGGCGCTACGGTCTTCGGAAAAAACGGCCGCGTCAGGACTCATTTGGTTGCAGGTATCGAACCGGCCGATACTCTCATAAAGGCTTTTACCAATCTGGGACAAAAAGGGGTGCTGGCCTTTGCCAATCCGTGGCGGCCGACCCCGGGCTCATTCATGGAAGGGCATCGCCCGCCGTACCCGCAGTGGTATTTTAATCTCTACGGCAAAATCGCAGAGACCTACATACATTCCGGTTTTGACTTCTGGAAGTTTGTCGATGATCACGCACCACGTTTCTTTGATATCAGCCTTCCTTTCCATTTTTGGCGAGCCAGGCTGGGAATAAAGTCATCCGAGTTCTGGAAAAGGGCGGGCGGCATAACTGCTCATCCAAAGGCCGTGGCAAGGGGGTAGCCATGATTGGACAAGACAGCCGGCCATACAACCCGGATGGGCAATTTATAGCGGCACAGCCAGGTATTCGGGAAAAATCGGGTGACAAGCTGCTGGGGGAAAAGGGTCAAAGGTCCGGAGCCGATAAAAATCAAATCCGGCCAGCCTCTAAAAAGAACCTCTTTGCCAGAGTATTGGCCGGCATCAAAGGAATGGCCATAGTCATGATATTCTTTGCGGTCTGGGAGGTACTGCCCAGGACAGGTTTGGTCCAGGCCATGTTCCTGCCGCCAGCCACAACGGTTGTCCGCGCCTGGATAGATTTGTTGAGCTCAGGCGAATTGCTGAAGCATATCGTAATCAGCCTGCAGCGGGTGGCGGCCGGGTTCGGGCTTTCCCTGGCAATTATCATCCCGCTTGGTTGCCTGATCGGCTGGTACAGGTCGTTTGAAAGGTTTATCGATCCCCTGGTCCAGGCTTTCCGGCAAACCTCAGCCCTGGCGCTCTTTCCGATATTCATTCTGTTTTTCGGAATCGGTGAGTTCTCCAAGATAGGAATGGTTTTCTGGGCCGCCCAATGGCCGATCCTGCTCGGCACCATCAGCGGCATCAGGAATGTAGATCCACTCTTGGTGGACGTCGCCCGCACCCTTGGCATCAAGGATCTCAAGCTCTTCATCAGAATCATACTGCCAGCGGCGTTTCCGTCGATCATGACCGGAATCCGGCTCGGCGCGGGCGCGTCGTTCCTGGTACTCGTGGCCGCAGAGATGATCGGGGCCAAGTCCGGGCTTGGGTTCATGATTATCAATGCCCAGTACAACTTTGAAATCCCCCAGATGTATTCGGCCATTCTCACCATCTCGCTTTTGGGGATGGCAGTAAACTACCTGCTGGTCTGGATCGAGAAAAAAGCCATGGCATGGAAGGAAGAGATTGTTGCGGCCTGATCTCCCGCCCTTTGAAATGATGAACCCGCAAAACAACAGGAATAGAGGAGAAAACATCATGAAAGCCTGTCCGTTCCAAAAGGTTTTAGTAGCAACGCTTTTGTTGGTCATGACCGGTATCGCGCCTGGGGCGATGGCGGCACAGCAGCCAGCCACCCTCAAATACATCATCAACAACCTGGGCGACATCGTGGTAATCGACCTGGCCATTGAAAAGGGCTATTTCGAAGAGCAGGGAATTAAAGTGGAGACGGTCGGTGTCGCCGGCGGCGGCGCGGCATCCATCCAAGCCATTTTGACCAATAATGCCGATATCGGCGGGGCGGCCATACCGGCCTATGTCAATGCCATCAAAGCCGGCGGCAAGCTCAAGGTCATTTACGGCGGGGTTGCCATGGCACATGCCAAGGACCCCGGTTACTCGCTGATTGTCCGGGATGGCAGCAACATCAAAAACGCCAAGGACCTGATCGGTAAGACCGTGGCAATGGGCGCGCGCGGGGCCATGTGGGATTACGGCACCAAGGAATATCTCCGTAAAGGCGGTGTGGCGATTGAACAGGTAAACATCCTTATTGTGCCACCGCCTCAGCTCGAACAGGTTTTAAGGAGCAAACAGGTTGATGCCATTATGATCGGCTCGCCCATTTCAGATAAGATCATTGAGGGTGGCGGCGCTCATCGCCTTGCAAGCCTCTATGAAATCCTGGGACCGAATTCGGCTGGTGGAGGATTTGGCTTCATCGTGCAGGAGGGTTTGATCAAAAGGAACCCCGATTTGGTGCGGAGACTGGTGGCCGTTTACGAAAAGACCGACCAGTGGGCTGTGAAACATCCGGATGAGGCTCGTAAACTGGTGGCACATGTACTACAGAAAAGAAATCAGAACCCAGCCATCGCGAAATACTGGAAGGGACCCTACCTCAGGAATTACGGGCTGCTTCAGGACAGCGACATACAGTTCTGGCTGGACTGGTTCCTCCGTGAAGGCAAAATCAAGGAAGGTGAGTTGAAGCCATCCGATATCTATACCAACGCATTTAACCCGTATTTCAAAAAGTGATGAAGAGGAACAACACAGATGAATAACCGGATCTTTTCCAGGGTGTTAACAATGGTGGTATTGGCGGTGCTCTTTACCGCCGGCAAATCAATCTCCGCACAAAAAAAGCCGGTTACGGTCAAATATATCATCAACAACCTTGTGGAGGTCTCTACCGTAGACATAGCCTTGGAAAATGGTTTTTTTGAAAAACAAGGGATCAAGATCGAGACGGTCGGAGTTGCCGGCGGCGGCGCGGCTTCAATCCAGGCCGTGCTCACCGGCAATGCCGACATCGGCAGCGCTGCCATGCCGGCGTATATCAATGCAGTCAAGGCCGGCGGCAAGTTAAAGGTTATTTATGGCAGACCGGCCATGGCTCATGAAAAGGACCCCGGCTACCTCTGGATCATCAGGTCGGACAGCAGTATCCGAAGCGCAAAAGATCTGGATGGCAAGACCATTGCCATGGGTGCGCGGGGAGCCATGTGGGAATACGCCACCAAAGAATACTTGAAAAAAAATGGGGTGCCCCTTGACAAGCTGAGCATTCTGGTCGTTCCAACCCCGCAGCATGAGCAGGTTTTGAGAAGCAAGCAGGTCGATGTCATTGTGGCGGTATCGCCGATTTCCGACAAAATTTTGGAGGGTGGGGGCACAAAAGTACTTACAACCCTTTACGAAATATTCGGAAAGAGTATCGGCAGTGCCGGCTTCGGTTATATTGTTCGGGATGATCTGAGCAGAGAGAACCCGGAGTTGGTCAGAAGGCTGGTCATAGCCTGCGTGGAGACCGACCTTTGGACACAGAAAAACCCGGAAAAAGCCCGCCAGGTGGTGGCTAAAATTTTGAAGAAACGCAATCAGAATCCGGCTATCGCCAAGTACTGGAAGGTGCCGTACCTAAGGAATTATGGTCTCCTGAATGACCGTGACGTCACCTATTGGCTGGACTGGTTTGTTCAAGAGGGCAAATTGAAGAACGGTGAGATCAAGCCTTCAGATATCTACACCAACCAGTTCAATCCATACTACAAGAAATTGTGATGTGCCGGTCTTGAAATGACCGTGACAGGAGAGTCAAGATGGCTGAGGCAAAAGCCGGTCCGTTGCAGGCGAATACTGGTCGTTTTGAAGACGGCGGAACGAGTGCCCGCATAAATGCGCCGGCCCTTAAAACAGCCCTAAGTGGTCATGAAGAGATAGCCCTGATCGATCCCCGCGAGGAAGGGCTTTTCGGCAAGAAGCATCTTTTGCTGGCCGTCAACGTCCCCTTGAGCAGGCTGGAACTAAGGATCGGGCGGCTGGTGCCCCGCAAGACCACCCGAATCGTTTTGAGCGATGACGGCGAAGGTTTGTCGGAGCGGGCTGCACAGAAACTTGCAAGTCTCGGTTACAGCCATATTGAGATATTGGCCGGCGGAAATAGCGCCTGGCAGGAGGCAGGATTTGAGCTCTTCAGCGGAATGAGCGTACCGACAAAGGCTTTTGGCGAGTGGATTGCCGAAGAATGTCAAACCCCACTGATCACACCCCAGGAGCTTCACCGAAAATTGGTTGCCGGCGAGGATGTGGCCATTCTCGACAGCCGCCCGGCCAATGAATATGCGAATATGACCATACCGGGAGCGATCAATGTGCCGGTATCGGAGCTTGTCTATCGGTTTGGCGAACTGCCCGTGACGCCTGACACGTTGGTAGTGGTCAACTGTGCCGGCCGCACCCGGAGCCTGATCGGCGCCCAGACCTTGATCGATGCCGGAGTGCCCAACCGGGTGGCCGCATTGAAGGGGGGCACCATGGCCTGGCAAATGGCCGGTTTCGAGCTGGAGCACGGCGCGACCCGCCATGCGCCCGAACCATGGGGCAAAAACCTTAACGAGGCACTCAGCAGGGCCCGCGCAGTAGCTGAAAGAAACCGGGTTCAAATCATCGATCAAGAACAACTGGCGGCATTTAAGACAGAACAGAACCGGCGTTCTCTCTATATCATCGATGTCCGTACCCCGGATGAATTCCTGGCCGGTCATCGGCCCGATTCCTCACATGCCTGGGGAGTGCAACTGGTGCAATCCATAGACCGGTTTGCAGCCACCCGAAATGCGCGGCTGGTCCTGGTGGATAACTATCAGGTGAGGGCGTTGATGACAGCTTCATGGCTGATCCAGGCGGGCTGGGTGGATACATTTGTTTTGTCCGAACCCTTTCGAGGGTTGGGGCTTGAATCCGGGACTTCGTCTTTCCTTATCCCCGAAAGAATCCGGACAGGGCTTGCGCGGATCAGTCCCAGTGAGTTGAATAGTTTCCTTGCGAAGCGGCAGATCACTGTCATTGATTTCAGCGACAGCCTCAATTTCAAAAAAGGGCATATTCCCGGGGCGTGGTTTGCCATCCGCTCGCGATTGGCTGAAAGCCTCGGTAAGATCGTTGCAGGCGAACTATTTATAGCAACCGGCAACGACCCTGCTTTGACAGCCCTTGCCGCCGCAGACCTGGGGCAGCTTTCCGGCAAGGCGGTCGCTATCCTCGACGGTGGCAATCAAGCCTGGAAAGATGCTGGTTTTGAGCTGGCAACCGGCATGGAAAATCTGGCTACCGAGGCCGATGACCTCTTCCTAATGCCCTTTTTATGGGGCCATTTTGAGGACCAGGGCGAGTTCGAGGCAGCGGCTAATGCGTATTTTGAGTGGGAACTGCAGCTTCCGGAACAGCTCCGCAGGGACAATGAAATAAAATTTTCGAGGGGCGGTGCCAATTGACTTCCATCGAACGCATTCTTGCTGTCTGCACTGGAAAAATTCCCGATCGGGTCCCTTTTCTTTTGGCATCGCGTGAATTCAGCTCCCGCCAGGCCGGGATGAGTCTCTTGGAATGTTATACGCAGGCTGACCGCTATGTTGACTCCCAGGTACGGCTTGTGAATGAATTTGGTCTGGACGGCGTCTATGATATCTGGTGCACACCAGCCGTGGATGAGCTTCTTGGAGCCAAGTTGGAGTTCCTATCCAATGATTCCGCCAGTATACCCAATGGCAGCGTCACCTGTCTCAATGATGTAAGAATGCTGCCCAAGGTTGACCCGCGCCGGGAAGGACGAGCACCATACCTGCTGGATGTTGTTCGCCGCCTGAAAAAGGCGGTCGGTGATTCGGTAGCGGTGATTGCCTGGGCTTCATCTCCTTTTCGGACCGCCAGTATGCTGCGCGGAGTCACTGATTTTTACCGTGACCTGAAACGCGATCCAACATTTGCCCGCGCCCTGCTGGATGCCGTTTACGGGCCGTGCGCCGCTTATGGCAAAGCGTTGGTCGAGGCAGGCGCCGACATTGTCTGCAGCTCGAACCCGGGGGCCAACATGCAGTGCATCTCGCGGCCGTATTACGAGGAATTCTCACATCCCTACACCCGTGAGATGTTCAAGGAGATCAAGCACCATGGCGCCAAAGCAGTGATGTTCCACACCTGCGGCAAATGGGACGACCGGCTGGATCTGGTCGTAAACGAGAATATCGACATCATCCACTGCGATCGCGTTGATATTGCCGGATTCAAAGCCAGGCACTCAGGATCGACGGTCCTTATGGGCAATCTGCGCGCCGTGGAGGTCCTGCTTCAGGGCACTGAAGAAACCGTCGAGCAAGCGGCCAGTGAATGCCTGGCCCAGGGCAAAGAGGGTGGACGCTACATTCTGAGCGCCGATTGCTCCGTTCCCAGGGACACCCCGGCTGGCAACGTCCGAGCTATGGCCCGTGCAGTTAAAAAATACGGGTCATACGATCGGGGAGATCTTGCAATGCCCTCACCCCCCTGAAATGATGGTATGAAGCGGTCGATCTGCGGCTGGAGTAGCATGCCCTCTGGCCATTACATGAAAGTATCTCCAACCGGCTGACTGGAAAGAAGTATCGGTCTGGTTCGACCCTGCCGGCGGCGTCTGGCAAATGCGGCCGGTCTGATCGATGGCGAAGGAGCGGCAAAACCATTGACAACACGCTTCGGCGTTTATCCTACCCAACGGAGGCAGCAAAAAATGAGTGAAACGAACAGCTATCAGGCAGAAACCCTGGCACTTCACGCCGGGCAGAAACCGGACCCCACCACCAATAGCCGGGCGGTGCCGATCTACCAGACCTCGTCCTACGTCTTCAACGACACCGACCATGCCGCCCGGCTGTTCGGGTTACAGGAATTCGGCAACATCTACACCCGCCTGATGAACCCCACCTCAGACGTATTTGAGCAGCGTGTGGCGGCCCTGGAAGGCGGTGTGGCGGCACTTGCCACCGCTTCCGGTTCGTCGGCCGTCACCCTGGCCATCCTGACCCTGGCCCATGCCGGCGACGAGATCGTTTCCGCCACCAGCCTGTACGGCGGCACTTACAACCTGTTCCACTACACGCTGCCCCAACTGGGGATCACGGTCAAGTTCGTCGATCCGTCCGACCCGGAGAATTTCCGCAAGGCCATTACCCCCAAGACCAGGCTGCTCTACGGGGAAACCGTTGGCAATCCCAAGCTGGATACCCTGGACATAGAGAAGGTGGCGGCCATTGCCCATGAGAACGGCATCCCCCTGGTCATCGACAATACCACTCCTTCTCCCTACCTGGTGCAACCGCTCAAGCATGGCGCCGACATCGTGGTGCACTCGGCCACCAAGTTCATCGGCGGCCACGGCACCTCCATCGGCGGCGTGATCGTGGACGGCGGCACCTTCAACTGGGGCAACGGCAAGTTCCCACAGATCGCCGAGCCCGACCCCTCCTATCATGGCATCAATTTCTGGGAGGCCCTGGGCAACATCGCCTACATCATCAAGGTACGCGTACAACTGATGCGGGACATCGGGCCGGCCGTGTCGCCCTTTAACTCGTTCCTGTTCCTGCAGGGTTTGGAAACCCTGCACCTGCGCATGGAGCGCCACAGCACCAACGCCCTGGCCGTGGCCACGTTCCTCAAAAATCACCCCAAGGTCGGCTGGGTCAACTACCCCGGACTGCCGGACCACCCATCATACGAGGTGGCCAAAAAGTACCATACCCGCGGCCTGTTCGGCGCGCTGGTCGGCTTCGGCATCAAGGGGGGCGGCGTAGCGGAAGGCAAGAAATTCATCGATCGCCTCAAACTGCACTCGCTTCTGGCCAACATCGGCGACGCCAAGTCTCTGGTGATCCACCCGGCATCCACCACACACCAGCAACTTTCCCCTGAGGAACAGCTTTCCACAGGCGTCACCCCGGACTTCATCCGCCTGTCGGTGGGCATCGAGAACGTGAATGACATCATCTCCGACCTGGAGCAGGCACTGGCCCAGGTGTGATTCCGGTTTCAAATCAATGTGCCGCTTTAATTTGGAATTGGAATAAGCCTCTTAGTGAATAACGACGTCAAACTCCCCTGTTACCCCAAGCAGGGGCGTTCGACGTCAAGTCCCAACTCAGAGCCTTATCAGAGTGAAACCAATCTCCAGCTAATCTGATTATACAGGTTCCCTCCCCCAGCGGGGGAGGGTCAGGGAGGGGGCAAAACCTGTAGATTCAACTGATCCCCCCTCCTAACCTCCCCCCGCTGGGACCCAGAGGGCCTAAAGGGGAGGAACTGTTTTTCGACTGCACATTTTTCATCCGGCGCGCGTTGCTAATCAGGAAGCCTTATCAAATGACCGCCCCGGCACTTATTACCGTTTCCATTTCAACAGAGCGGCTTTTCCATTTCACTGACGTACTCAATGATGTGTGCGAGATGTGTAAAATCGCCTGACGCAATTTCCACGTCGATCACTCGACAAAAAAAGACCAAAATTGCATGTATTTTTAATCTATTTTTACCTGCAAAACATCTAGAATACAAAATTGATAGACATAATATTATTTTATTGACACGATCACGCTGAAATGCTAATTTGAAAATCACTTAAGCACTACCACTTAAGTCAAGAAACTTTTCCGGCAGTTTTTTCTCTCTATTATTTGTACCGGCAACGACCGACCAGACACACTGGAGGTCAAGGCAGGGCGATTACGCCCATACCTTGACCTCTTTTTTTATTTTACACCCCCTCGTGGAGCTAACACATGGACGTAAAGATTGCGGTGGCAAGCAGCGATGGAACGACCATAAACGAGCATTTCGGCAAAGCGCAGGCCTTCCGCATCTACCGGCTCCACGACGAGGGGCATGACTTCCTGGAACTGCGGGAGAACTCCCCGGCCTGCGGCGGACAGCAACACGACGATGATGCCCTGGACAGGGCGGCAAAGCTCATTTCAGACTGCCGAGGGGTCGTTGCGGCCCAGGTTGGCCCCGGCGCCATCGACGCCCTCATCGGCCACCGGATTCTGGCCTTCACCATGAGCGGCTCCATCGATGCAGCCCTCGAAACATTGCGGTCGTCGAAGCGCTTTACCTACATCAAGTAACCGGGAGAACACATGACAAAGAAAGCGAAACAGATAGCGATTTACGGCAAGGGCGGTATCGGCAAGTCCACCACCACCTCCAATATTACCGCCGCCCTGTCGGTTGCCGGCTACCGGGTCATGCAGATCGGCTGCGATCCCAAGAACGACTCCACCGTTACCTTGCGGGGGGGCAACTACATCCCCACCATCCTCGATACGCTGCGGGAAAAGAAAAACGCCAAGGCAGAAGAGGTTGTATTCTCCGGCTTCAACGGCGCCTATTGCGTGGAGGCCGGCGGACCGGCGCCGGGGGTCGGCTGCGCCGGGCGCGGCATCATCACCGCCATTGAACTGCTCAAGCAGCAGCGGGTATTCGAAACACTGGACCTGGATTACGTCATCTACGACGTTCTGGGAGACGTGGTTTGCGGCGGCTTTGCCGTGCCGATCCGCGAAGGGATCGCCGAGCATGTCTTCACGGTGTTGTCGTCGGATTTCATGGCCATATACGCTGCCAACAACCTCTTCACCGGCATCAAGAAGTACTCCAACAACGGCGGGGCGCTCCTAGGCGGCGTGATCGCCAACTCCGTCAATGCACCCTACGCCAGGCACATCATCGACGATTTCGTGACACGCACCAACACCCAGGTGATGGAGTACGTACCCCGCTCGATCACCGTCACCCAGTCCGAATTGCAGGGCAAGACCACCATTGAGGCCTTCCCCGATTCCGAACAGGCCCAGGTCTACAAAAAACTTGCCCACAGGATCGCCAACCATACCGAATCCAGGGCACCTGAACCGTTGAGCGCCGAGGCATTGAGAAAATGGGCGGCCGGCTGGTCAGACCAGATCCTGGCCGTTGAGACCGGGGAAGTCCGCAGCAGTGGGGCGAGCATTTAATTCCATCCTTCGGAGATAGCCATGTCCAAGAAGAAGACCGAATTGACCTGCGGCGACTGCGCCACCATCAACTGCAACTCGCGGAACTCCGTTTTTCCCGCCTTTTGCCTGACCGAGGCCGAGGACAAGCAGGAGATAGAGGAGGTCAACCGCATCTACCGGGAAGACCCGCTGGTATCAAAGATCTCCAACGCCGCCGCCGAGATCGAGGGGACCTACTACGGCAGACTGACCCGCGTGGAGGAGGTGGCCGCCTTTGCCCGCCGCATCAAGGCAAAGAAGGTCGGCATCGCCACCTGCGTCGGCCTGATTAATGAGACCAAAAACTTCATAAAGTTTCTCGATGCCCAGGGGATCCAGAGCTATACCGTGGCCTGCAAGGTTGGTTCGGTAGACAAGACCGAACTGGGTATCCCTGATGAGCACAAGATCAACAAGGGTAAACATGAATCGGCCTGCAACCCGGTGCTCCAGGCCCGCATTCTGGCCAGGGAAAAGACCGATCTGAACGTGATCGTCGGCCTGTGCGTCGGCCATGACTCCATGTTCATAAAATACTCCAAAGCGCCGGTCACCTACCTTGTGGTCAAGGACCGCGTGCTGGCCCACAATCCGGTCGGCGCACTGTACACCAGCCACTCGTATTACAAACGGCTGGCCGACAAACGGGATCTGTGAGGGTATCGCCATGTACGAAGTAACGTTGTCGAACGTCAATTATTCTTACGGTGACCACCGGGTGTTGCAGGACATCACCTTCACGGCCGAGGCGGGAGATTTCGTCTGCCTGCTGGGGCCCTCCGGGTGTGGCAAAAGTACCCTTTTGCGGCTTTTGGCAGGTCTTTCCTTTCCCACGTCGGGTGACATCACCCTGGATGGCAAACAGATCAGTGGTCCCGGTCTGGATCGGGGCGTGGTCTTTCAGGACTATTCGCTGTTTCCCTGGATGACCGCCGGCCAGAATATCGTCCTGGCCCTGGAACAGGCCTTTCCCGGAAAGAAGAAAGATGAATACCGCCAGGCGGCGGCCGACTACCTGGAGATGGTCGGCCTGCCGGATGCCTATGACAAACTGCCCGGCCTGCTTTCCGGGGGGATGCGCCAGCGTGCGGCCATTGCCCGGGCCTTCGCCATTAATGCCCCGGTACTCTTGATGGATGAACCCTTCGGCGCGTTGGACGCCATCACCCGCGCCCGACTCCAGGACCTGCTTCTCCAGCTCTGGCAACAACGTGAGAGGGAGCGCAAGACGGTATTCTTCGTAACCCACGACGTTGAAGAGGCCATCCTGTTGGCCAATCGCATCATTGTGTTGGGGCTCAATCCCGGCACCGTCAAGGGCCTCTTCGAAGTTGACCTGCCCCGTCCGCGCGTGCGTCAGGAACTCTACAAAACGGAGTCGTTTGCCGTCCTGCGGGACAGACTGGTGACGGTGCTCCATGAGAATATCCTGTCCGAGTTGGATGGAGGGCAGACGGTGCGTTCCGATGGGGAGGGAATTTGACGTGTATTCCACTCATGAAAGGAGATGTTTTATGAATCGAATGTTGATTGGACTATTTGCGCTTGTAATGTTGGTTATGGGTATGGGAAGCGGTTTTGCCGCCGATCTGAAGAAACTGAAGATCGGCTATCTACCCACCTCCGGGCACCTGCTGTATTTTGTGGCCAAGGAAAAAGGGTTCTTCCAGAAGGAAGGTCTGGATGTGGACTTGGTGCGCTTCACCAATTCCGGTGAGGGCCTGACAGCCATAAAGACCGGCAAGCTTGATGCCGGATCATTCGGAACCTCTGCACCGCTGGTATTCATCGACAAGGGAGCCGACTTCACCATTTTCGGCGGCCAGATGGGCGAAGGGCACGGCCTGATCGTACGGCCTGAGAAGGCGGAACAGTTCAAAAACCTGAAAAACTACAAGGGAGCCACCATCGGCGCGGTACGTCTTGCCACCGGTGACGTGGTCTTTCGCGCCGCACTGCAAAATGCCGGTCTGGATTTGAAGAAAGACCTGACCATCAAAGAATTCGATTCACCCGCCGCTGTGCTGGAAGCTGTCAAGAAGGGGGGCGTTGACGCGGGTCTGGTCTGGATCCCTTATATGACACTCGCTGAAAAACAGGGCCTTAAGGTCGTTAAGTATTCCGGAGACATCATCAAGGGGCATACCTGCTGCCGCCAGGTGGCACTGACTGCGACGCTCAAGGGGCGCCAAGCGGACTTCGAGCACTTTTTGACCGCACTGCTCAAGGCTTACCAGTATTACTACACGGACAGGAACGGTACGGTTGATGCGGTTGCAAAATACGTGCAGATCGACAAGGCCGACCTGCTCAAGGACATCTACGGCGGACACTTGCTGGTCAGCCCCGACCCGCACCGGAAATCGGTGATCCAGTTCTGGGACTTCATGAAGAAGATAGAATACGTTACCTCCAACGCGGCGATCGACAATCGCATCAATACCAGGCTGTACGCCAGTGCCTTGTCAACATTGGAACAGCGTGAACCAAAGGAAAAGCTCTGGAAAAACCTTGAGAAGGAATTCAAGAGCGGAGACCCGAATCTGCATGTCATGGCTCATTAGGTTCATATCATGAAAAAAATAGTCAATATATCGAACCTGCTGTTCATCGCCCTGTTGGCGGCCCTGCTCTGGCCGTCGGCAGGGCGGCAGGCTCCCCGGCATCTCCTGCTTGTCGCTGTTGTCATCAAGGCCGTCGCCCTGACCCGTCAGGCCGCCATTACGAACGGCGAAGCCCGCCAGGGAACCGACGATGTGAGCGCCATCATCTTTGCCGCCCTTCTGGCATGGTATCTGATCACTACTCGCTTCGTGCTGCTGGATACGATGCTCTTCCCACAGCCCGAAGCGGTGCTGGCGCTATTCTTGACCGAACTGCCTACCATGCTGAAGGGTTTGATCAATTCTCTGATCCTGCTGGTAAGCGGCTATTTGCTGGCATTGGCAATCGCCCTGCCGCTTGGGCTGCTGGTCGGCTGGCGGGTACGCCTGTTCCATGCCGTCAACCCGTTTACCAAGGTGCTGGGGCCGATCCCCCCCATCGTCTACATCCCCTATGCCATCGCCCTGTTGCCGACCTTCCGGGCCGCTTCGATCTTTGTTATCTTCATCGGCGCCTTTTGGCCGATCTTTATCAACACCGTCCACGGCGTCTTCAACATCCCCAAGGGGTTGTTGGATTCCGCACGGGTGCTCAACCTGAAGGAGCGCACCCTGCTGGCCCGCGTCATCCTTCCCGGCGCCATGCCATCCATCTGTACCGGGGCTACCCTGGCACTGGTCTTTGCCTTTATTCTGCTGGCAGCCGCGGAACTGATCGGCGCCAATTCCGGCATCGGCTGGTACGTCAAAAATTTCGCGGATTATGCCGACTACCAGCGGGTGATCGTCGGCATCATCTTCATCAGCCTGGTGGTGACCGCCATCACCTGGGGAACGGAACGGCTTGAGCGCCACCTGTTGCGATGGAGAAGCTAGTGCCAACTGGTTGGCATCCAAAGGAGAATCCAATGAATTTGAAACATCTGTTTCGCATATCCACTATCGTCATCGTGACGTTCACGGCATCGCTGATTCTGCTGGCGGCTGGCGCCGGGGCCAAATCACCGGCACGGCTGAAGGTGGGCTATGCCCCCGGCGGCGGCAGTATCCTGGCTTTTATTGCCCAGGACCAGAAACTCTTTGCAAAGGAAGGTGTCGAAGTCGAACTGGTGCAGTTCAGCAGCACCGGTGACGGCCTGAATGCGCTCAACAGCGGCAAGATCGATATCGGCCTCTCCTTCGGCACGGCTGCGCCCCTGACCTTTATCTCCAAAGGCTCCGATTTTACCATCATCGGCGGGGCACTGTCAGGGGGGCATCCGGTCATTGCGCTTCCCGCACGGGCCGGTCAGTTCAAATCCATCAAGGACTTCAAGGGCAAAACGGTTGCCGTTCCAAGGCTCTACACGGCTGACGTGGTCTGGCGCGGAGCGCTCATGCGCGCCGGGATCGACCCCGCCAAAGACCTGAAGATCATCGAACTGAAAAACCCGTCCGCTGTTCTGGAAGCGGTAAAATCGGGCAAGGTCGATGTGGGTATCGGCGCTTCATCCATCTTTTTGCAGGCCAAGGAATCGGGCCTTGCGATTGTCGGGTGGAGCAACGATTTCTTTCCCCAGCACCCCTGTTGCCGCATCGTGGCCAAAGGCAAGGCGATCAGCGGCGATCCGGGCGTCTACCGGGCTTTCCTGCGGGCCCTGCTGCAAGCCGAGAAGGTCAAGGACACCAATCCCAAGCTGGCCCAGGACATAACCAAGCGGTACATGAATATCGACGACAAGTTGGCCGCCACCTTCGTACACGAGCCGCACCAACACGTCAGCGTTGATCCGGACAAGAAAAGGGTCAAGCAGATGTGGCATGAACTAAAGGATATCAACTATGTCACGTCCGAACTCGATATCAACCGCTACATCAACACACAACTGTACAGCGATGCCCTCAACGAACTGCTCCGCCGCCAACCCAAGGACCGCTACTTCCTGGACGCGAAGGTACGCTTTGAAAAACAAAACATGTAAAGGGAGCCGCCGGTGCTGCTGACCGCAATTGCCAAAAAATACGCCGGAACAGTCATCATACTCCTGATCGGCGTGGTGGTATTCGAACTGGCCACCGATGTCACGGGCTGGCTGGAGCCGGTCCTGTTCCCGGGTCTGTCCAGGATTCTCCCGGCATTTGCAGAGGCATTTCCCAAACTCCTCGAAGGTTTGTTGAGTTCCTTTGGCCTGTTGCTGCCCAGTTATTTCCTTGCACTGGCCTTCGGCATCACCCTGGGGCTTTTCGTTGGCTATCATCAAACCGTACGGACCATGTTGATGCCGATCTTCCGGGGAGCAAGCCCAATACCGCCCACGATGCTGATCCCCTATGCCATCTCCGTGCTCCCCACCTTCTGGCTGTCATCGGCATTCATCATCTTCATGGGCGCCTTCTGGCCCATATTGATGGGGACTATCCACGGAGTGGTGCTTCTTGAGGAACGCTACCTGGACAACGCCAAGGCCTTGGGCCTGCATGGCCGACGCCTGTTTTGGAAGGTGGTCTTTCCGGGCGCGCTTCCCCATATCTTTGCCGGTGCCGGAATGGCGCTGGTCTTCAGTTTTATTCTGCTGACGGTTGCGGAGATGTTCGGAGCAAAATCCGGCATGGGGTATTTCATCCAGTATTATTCGGACTTCTCCGACTATCCCCGTGTCCTGTCCGGCATGATCTTCATGGCCCTCTTTATCATCCTGATGATGGAGATCTTCGACGCTATCCAACGCAGGGCTCTGCACTGGACAGGGAAACGATAAGGAGAACGCCATGTCAGGCCAAACTTCATCCGAAAACAATTCTCTGTTTGTTAATGAGATACCCAAATGGGGCGAGCCTTACCCGAATATCCTCAACCGCCAGTCGGTTCTCGAATGCCTGAGCGACTATATTCTTCAGGTGAATTACCATGGATACCGGCCCGACCGGCGCAAGGTACTTGCCGTGAGGACCTCGGACAGAACCGTGAGCCTGCGCAATGCAAGCACCCCCATTCGCCAGGAGGTGTACTACGTCATAGAAGGGGAGATCTTCCCGGAAGAGGGCACCACCTGCCTGAACGATGGGCAGACGGCTGCAGAACTGGCCGAGGAGCTTTTGGAGAACATCTACGAGCAGCTTTATATCTGGACCGCCTATGACTTTACCAAGGGTTCACCCCCCGGTTTCGGAAAGCCCTTTGACGCTCCTTTGATCGTCAAGGGGTCGGACCATCCCAACCCTGAACAGAAGTCCAGGAACCGCGAGATCGGGAAGGGGGTAAATCCCCTGTTCTTCCAGCCTGATCCTGTGCAGAGAAACACGGTTGATGGGGAGCTTCAAGCGGATGTCTCCCACGAAGAACTTTTACGTTTTGTGACGCATCTGGTGAAGACCGATTTCCGCAACGCGCTTCCGGAAGGGGCCAATCCACCAATCTGGGATGAACCGCTGATCGGCATAGCCTCCGCCCATGATCCCCTGTTCGAGCGTTTTCAGGACCCGGAGGTTGTTGGCCCGGGCCACCGTCTCCCCTATGAATGGCTGCCGGGCGCCCGGTCGGTCATCAGCGTCTTCCTGCCGTTTACGGAGCACATATCGGCAAACTACTCAAAGGAACAGCGCTATTCCGCCATCGAATTCTCATCCGGCAAATGGAACGGTTCCAAGTTTCTCAACGTTGTCCGTCGGGCCTTGATCCGCTTTAGTGAGCGGCATGGTGGGGCCGCTGTCGCACCCAACATCGACCCCCGCTATGATTCCAATGGCTGGCGGCCATTCTGGTCGGAGCGGCATGCCGCTTTTGCCGCCGGGCTCGGCACCTTTGGCCTGCACCAGAATTTCATCTCCGAAAAGGGGGCTTTGGGGCGCCTCTGCAGCGTCGTAACCACGTTGCAACTGACCCCGACCGAAAGAAGATATACGGAAGTCTACGGCTATTGCCTGTACGCCTTTGACGGAAGCTGCCGCGCCTGTATCAGGCGCTGTCCCACCGGGGCAGTTACCGATGTCGGCAAGCTGCAAGGACGGTGCGAAACGCACGGCAACAAGGAGCATTTCAAGGAGTGGAATTACGGCTCCTGCGGCCATTGCTCGACAAACATCCCCTGTTCGAGGCAGGTCCCCGCAAAGATAAGAAAAACACTGTAATGCCCTGTCTGAACAGGAAAAAGTGAGAACGTCTCCCCTAACGGGAGAAACGGAGAAAGGAATACCCATGAGCTATATTGACCTGAAATCCCCACCCAAGCGCGAAGACCGGCTCAAGGCCTGCATCGCCCACGGCGGTACGATCTGCGAAATGGCCGGCGCCAAGGGCAAGAAATCCTGCCTGCATGACGACGGCGAACGCTCCTTCACCCAGGGGTCCATCTGCCTGATCCTGCCGGCCCTGGCCATGCTCAACTCCCTGCCGGACAACGTGGTGCTGCTGCACAGCGCCATCGGCTGCGGCGGCTGCACCCACTCCCAGAACGCCAATGTACGCTTCGGCAGCAACGTGCGCTGGGGGCGTCCCAAGGACGGCGTCTGGCTCTCCACGGCCATGGACGAAACCGATGTCATCAGCGGTGGCGAAGAGAAGCTGGAACAGGCCATCATCGAGGCCGACCGGCGGTACCGGCCCTTCAGCATCACCGTGGTGGCCGGTTGCGTGCCCGGCATCATCGGCGACGACATCGACGGCGTGGTGCAACGGGTCCAGCCCCAGGTCACCGCCAAGCTGCTGCCGGTGCATTGCGAAGGTTTCAAGACCAAGATCTGGGCCACGGCCTACGACGCGGTCTATCACGGCATCGGCCGTACCCTGCTGCGGGAGGGAGAACAGGCGCCGACCGGGGACGGCCTGGCGCCCTTCAAGGGGCTGGAGCGGCTGTCCCGCACCGTCAACCTGATGAACGTGTCGTCCATGGGCCGTGTCGATGAGGTGGAACTGGAACGTCTCCTGACCACGCTCGGGCTGGAGGTCAATGTCTTCCCGGTCTTCGCCCACCCCGAAAACATGGTCAAGGCCACCCAGGCCGCACTCTCGGTCAGTACCTGCCCGACCCATGACGACTATTTCCTAGGTTATCTGGAGGAGCGTTTCGGCGTTCCCTCCCTGATCCGCCACATGCCGATCGGCATCGAAAACACCGGTCTCTGGCTGCGGGATGTGGCGGCGCGTTTCGGCGAGGAGGAGAAGGCGGAACGGATCATCGAACATGAGGAGCGGGAACTGAACGAGGCGCTGGAGGAATTCCGTCCGCTGTTCAAAGGCAAAAAGGTCTTCATCAGCGCCGGCGAGTTCCGCGCCCTGGCAACGGCCCGGCTGCTGGAAGAGCTTGGGTTCACGGTCTCGGGCATCCGCTCTTTCCATCATGACGAATTTGCCGAGGTGGAGTACCAGAAGCTGGCCAAATCCAGCAAGGACGATTATGTCATCGATATCGCCAACGTGCAGCCCTTTGAGGAGGCCAACCTGCTGAAGAGGCTCAAGCCGGACCTGTTCCTGGGGCACGCCAACGGCAACGGCACCGCCGCCAAGCTGGGCATTCCCACCCATGTCATCTACAACACCGGCCTGGCCTATATCGGTTATAAAGGGGTCTACGAGATCGCCCGCCGCCTGTACCGCCAGCTCAAAAACCCGATCTATAACCGCAAGCTGGCCGAAAACCTCCGACTTCCCTACAGCGATGCCTGGTACACGTCGGACCCCTTTTCCCATATCGATCAACGTGGAGGTGTGGCTGCATGAGTGACAATTTTATCGAACGACCCCGTTACGTGTGCGCCCTTGGTGGCGCCGCAGCAACCATATCGGCCCTCCCCGGAGGCATCCCCATCCTCCACTCCGCCTCTGGCTGTGCCGGCAACTTTGCCTGGGCCCAGAACGGAGGTTCAGGGCTCCAGGTGGGCGGTTACTGTGGAACCCTTTCCATCCCCAGTTCCAACGTCCAGGAGCGGGAGGTGGTCTTCGGCGGCGATTCCCGCCTGCGGGAGCAGGTCGAAAGCACCCTCAAGGTCATGGACGGCCAGATCTACGCCGTGTTGACCGGCTGCGTCACCGAGGTGATCGGCGACGACATCAAGACGGTGGTCGCCGACTTCCGCAGCCAGGACGTCCCGATCATCGGCGCCGAGACCGGTGGGTTCAAGGGGAACTCCTACTGGGGATACGATCTGGCTTTGCAGGCGCTTTTCCGGGAATTCGTGGAGCGCGGCACGGCAAAGGTCAAAAGCAGCGTCAACCTGTGGGGCGTCGTGCCGTCGGCCGACCCTTTCTGGCGCGGCAACCTGGAAGGGGTGCGCCGCCTGCTGGAGGCCCTGGGAGTGACCGTCAACTCTTTCTTTACACCGGAAGACACGATAGAGAATATCCGCGGGGCGGGATCAGCCGCATTGAACATCGTCGTGTCGCACGTTTACGGTGTCGAGGCGGCCAAACTGTTCGAAGAGATCCACGGCACACCATTTCTGAGCCTGTCGTTACCGGTGGGCGCCAGCGCCTCGGAGGCCTTTCTGCGGAGTGTCGGCAAGGCCCTGAAGATATCCAGCCAGAAGATCAACACGGTCCTCAACCGCGAGAAACAGGCCTACTTCCGCTTCATGGAGCCGTTGACCGATTGCTTCAACGACCTCGACCTGCAACGCTACGCCGTAGTGGTGGGCGACGCCAACTACGCCACGGCCCTGACCAAGTTCCTGGCCGACGACCTGGGGTGGTTGCCCGAGCTGACCGTCTGCACCGACCCCCTGGAGGACGACGAAAGGGACCGGCTGACCAGCCAGCTCAATGTTCTGGAATCCCGCTACAAAACCACGCTGGTGTTTGAAACCGACGGCAGCCGGGCCATCGAGCATCTTCAGAAAAAATGGCCGCCATCCGGTGGCCAAAAGTACCATAACGCCTTCAGCCCGGCCTTTGTCATCGGCAGCTCTTTGGAACGGGAACTGGCCCAGGCCATTGGCGCTCCGCACCTCTCGGTCAGCTTTCCAGTGGCCAACCGCGCGGTGCTCGACCGGGGGTATACCGGTTTCCGCGGTGGGCTGCGCCTGGTTGAGGACATCCTCAGCGCTGTTGTGGCGGGAAGGTAAGGGTCAGGATATAATTACCAAAAAGTAAAGTCGCCTCTTGCAAGGAGCCCGGATATGGCAGAAAAAAACAAACTTTCAATCATCAGCATGAGCGGTGATTTTGACAAGGCCATCGCAGTTTTCACCCTGGCCTCCGGGGCGGCGGCTGTAGGTTACGAGGTCAACATCTTCTTCACCTTCTGGGGCCTGAACAGCATCAAGAATAAAACCGGCAGAAGTTTTATCGGCACCGGATTTCTGGCCCGGGTCTTCAACTTCCTGCTGGGCGGAAGAAGGTCCCTGCCGCTCAGTCGCCTCAATTTTGGCGGTCTCAGCCCCTTGCTCATGACCGGGATGATGAAAGGAAAGAATGTGGCCACCCTGGAGGAGTTGTTTGATGCCTCAAAGGCCCTGGGAGTAAACTTCTACGCCTGTGAGATGGCCATGCATGTGCTGGGCTTGACGAAAGACGACTTTATCCCGGAGGTAAAGGGCGTCCTGGGAGTTGCAACCTTTCTGGAGATGTCAAAAGGCGGCCAGACTCTATTCATATAGTGTAGATTAAAGGGAGGGCGAGATGAACGCTCTGAAAAAGGATGCCTTGGATCCCGTATGGTCACGGCTTCGTCATGAGGTTGAAGAGGTGGCGAGCAACGAGTCCATGCTTGCAGGGTTTCTCCATGACATGGTTCTCAAGCACCGCTCGCTCGAAGCATCGATATCTTATTTCCTGGCCAACAAGCTGGCATCTCCCTACCTGACGACAACGTCCCTGCGCGATGTTATCTTTGAGGCTTTGCATGACTCTGCCGATATTCGGGATGCCGTACGGAAAGATCTTGAAGCGGTTGTGGAGCGCGACCCGGCAGCACGCAGCATGGCCTTGCCGTTTCTGTATTTCAAGGGTTTCCAGGGACTGCAGTCCCATCGGGCATCCCACTGGCTCTGGAATCAGGATAGAAAACCTCTGGCGCTCTATCTGCAAAGCAGGATATCTGAAGCTTTTGACGTGGATATTCACCCAGCCGCGCGTATCGGCAAAGGGATACTTATTGATCACGGTACCGGCGTTGTAATAGGAGAAACCGCTGTTGTCGGAGACAATGTTTCCATGCTTCACGAAGTTACCCTCGGGGGCACGGGGAAGGAATCGGGCGACCGGCATCCAAAGGTCGGCCACGGGGTTCTGATCGGCGCCGGGGCGAAGATCCTCGGGAATATCAGAATCGGTGACGGCTCAAAGATAGCGGCCGGCAGCATAGTGCTGGATGAGGTTCCCGCCCATACCACCGTTGCAGGAATTCCGGCAAAAGCAGTTGGAAGGCCCAAATCCGTCGAGCCCGCCCTGCTGATGGACCAGGCAGTAGAATACGATTACTCTATCTAACCCCTCAAAAAAGATGTGCAATTAAACACTGTTAACCGGTGTAGTACCAGACTCAAACACAAATTATAGTCTACCAAATCAGTAGATTTAGTAAACATAACTACCTGTTTTTTATATTTTTTTTGATTGACAGGCATGTTTTTGATGGTACAGTTTTTTTCATTGAAGATAACTGTTGATTGACCTTACTGAACACATCACCACAGAAAAGGAAGCGACCATGTCCGACAGCCTCTTGCAGCGAAGCGTGACCACGGCGGTAGCCAGAAACCTGGCAAGCACCACCAAGACCAACCCGAAGATGATGTCCATCACCCCGCGCCTACTGCTGAGTCTTTTGCCGTGGGTACAGGTGAATGGCGGCACCTACCGGGTCAACCGGACTAAGGTGGAGCTTTCCCGGGCAGAGCGGATTGAGGTGGACCTCGAAGGAGGAGCGCCTACGTTCTCCCCTGAGGCCCTCCGCAGCGTACCGCTCTTTTCCCGCCTCCCCGATATGGTTGTCACCCGGATGGCACCCAGGTTCAGGACGGAAGAAGTTGCTCTCGGCAATAACCTGATCATCGAAGGGGCCGAGGAGAACAAGTTTTTCGTCATCGCCCAGGGGCAGGTGGAGGTACTGAGCAAGGGTGCCCACGGCAGCGACCTGCGGATCGCCCTGTTGACGGAGGGTGAGTATTTCGGCGAGATCGAGCTGCTCACCAACCGCGCCTCCGACGTCACTGTCCGGACCATCACCCCCTGTACCCTGCTGACCCTGTCGCGAAAAGAGCTGGATTCGATCCTGGCGGAGGTCCCCAGCCTGCTGGGCGAGTTCAGAAAAGCGGTGGATGAGCATCTGGAACTGCTCACGACGGTCAACAAGTATGGCGAACGCAACATCGACCTGGTTTCCGGCTTTGCCGAGAATGTTGAAATCCCGGAAACCTTTGTCGACTATTCCGCCTCCCCCCGGGAATACTCCCTTTCCGCCGTACAGACCGTGGTTCGGGTGCACACCCGCGTGTCCGACCTTTTCAACGGCCCCTATGATCAGCTTGAGGAGCAGATGCGGCTGACCATCGAGGGGATCAAGGAGCGGCAGGAGTGGGAACTGGTCAACAACAAGAAGTTCGGGCTGCTGCACTCGGTTGCCCCGTCGTTCCGGATCAGCACCCGCTATGGTGGGCCGACACCGGACGACATCGATGAACTGCTGGCACTGGTCTGGAAAAAGCCGGCCTTTTTCCTGGCGCACCCCAAGGCGATTGCCGCCTTTGGTCGCGAATGCACCTGGCGCGGCACCCCGCCACCAACGCTGAACGTCTTCGGCACCCCGGTGATTACCTGGCGTGGCGTGCCGTTCATCCCTTGCGATAAGCTGGAGATCAAGAGCCGCTATAGCTCGCACCGCTTGCTCGGTACTACCAGTATCCTGCTGATGCGGATCGGCGAAGCCGACCAGGGGGTCGTCGGGCTCCATCAAACCGGCATACCGGGCGAAATTTTACCAAGCCTCTCCGCGCGCTTCATGGGCACCGATACCCTCGGGGTTTCCTCGTATCTGCTCTCACTCTACTCTTCGTGCGCCGTGCTTACCGATGATGCCCTCGGCGTTCTGGAGAACGTGGAAGTCGGCTACTACCACGACTATGCGCATCGCGAAGTGGGCGGTTTCAATCACGGTCTCGGAATATAACTATCCCTGCTGGGGCGCCTGATTGCCAGGTCGCCGGAAAATGGAGGCAATGATGTCTGAGAACAATCTGTTGCAGCGAAGCGTAACGACAGCAGTTGCCAGGAATCTGGCAACGACGACCAAGACAAGCCCGAAGATGATGTCGATCACCCCGCGCTGGCTGCTGAGCCTGCTGCCGTGGGTGCAGGTGAACGGCGGCACCTACCGGGTCAACCGGACCAAGGTTGAGCTATCCAAGGCCGAGCGGGTCGAGATCGACCTGACCGAGGGGAAGGCAAGCTTTTCTCCGGAATCCCTGAGAAGCGTGCCGGTCTTTTCGAGGCTCCCCGATGCCCTGATCTCACGAATGGCCGCCGGTTTCAAGACCGAGCAGGTTTCCCTCGGCAACAAACTGGTGGTGGAGGGTGCGGAAGAAAACAAATTCTTCATCATTGCCCAGGGGCAGGTTGAAGTACTGAGCAAGGGCGCCCACGGCAGCGACCTGCGGATCGCCCTGCTGACGGAGGGTGAATATTTCGGCGAGATCGAACTGGTCACCAACCGCACCTCCGACGTGACTGCCCGCACCATCACGCCCTGCGTTCTCCTGACCCTGTCGCGCAAGGAGTTGGAAGGCATCCTCAAAAAGACCCCCAGCTTGAGCGATGAATTCAAAAAGGTCACTGACGAGCATCTGGAACTGCTCACCACGGTTAATAAATACGGCGAGCGGAACATCGACCTGGTATCCGGTTTTGCCGAAAATATCGAGATCCCCGAAACCTTTGTCGATTACTCCGCCCATCCCCGTGAATACTCCCTGTCGTCGGTGCAAACGGTAGTCCGGGTTCACACCCGCGTTTCGGACCTCTACAACGGCCCGTACGATCAGCTCGAAGAGCAAATGCGGCTCACCATCGAGGGGATCAAGGAGCGGCAGGAGTGGGAACTGATCAACAGCACCAAGTTCGGCCTGCTTCATTCTGCGGACCCGTCGATGCGGATCAGCACCCGTTACGGTACACCGACCCCTGACGATCTCGATGAACTACTGGCGCTGGTCTGGAAGAAACCGGCATTCTTCCTGGCCCACCCCAAGGCAATAGCCGCATTCGGCCGCGAGTGCACCTGGCGCGGCGTGCCGCCACCAACCGCCAACATTTTCGGCACCGAGGTCATTACCTGGCGCGGCGTGCCGCTCATCCCGTGCGACAAACTGGAGATCAAGAGCCGTTTCCATTCGAACCAGTGGCTCGGCACCACCAGCATCATCCTGGTGCGGGTCGGCGAAGCGGATCAGGGCGTGGTCGGACTTCACCAGGTCGGCATCCCCGGCGAAATCCTGCCGAGCCTCTCGGCGCGCCTGATGAAAACCGACAACCTGGGGGTCGCTTCGTACCTGCTCTCCCTCTACTTCTCCCTTGCCGTTCTGACCGATGATGCGCTGGCGATCCTGGAAAACGTCGAGGTCGGGTATTACCACGACTACGAGCATCGGAAACCGAAAGTCAAATAAGACTGAGGCTCTTTCAAAAGTCTAAAAAGTCCTCTCCCGTCAAGGGAGGGGGAGCCAGTTTACAGGAGTTTTGCAAGAGCTTTGACTTTGGCAGAAATAAGGGGCAAACGCATGAATGATATAACACCCGAGTTGATTGCATCCATTGCGACAAGGCTCTACAACGAGATACCGGGAGCGAATCTGGTTCCGAAAACGGAAGCTGATCTGCCCAAAGGCATCCCCGAAACCGGAAGCCTGCCGGGAGCGCCGGCACACGTACCATCCGGCGCTTACCCCTTGCCCGCAAATCCCGGGGAGGCACCCCTCCCCGGTTCAGCCGTTGTCATACCAAAATCGACTGCTCTACCGTCATTGCCGGCCACCTCTCCCGATGGCTTTGAACTGCCGGGGCTGTCCGGCCTGAGTCCTTCCTGGCCCGGCTCCACAGGCGGCGCCGGCAACAGCGCCGCTAGTTTCACCCTCCCCGGCGCAGCCGGGCTGGGACCCCATGGCTACAGCATCCCCAGCCCCAAGGCCATCCCCTCAGATACCGCCGGTGTCCCCGGTCTCTCCGGCATATCTCCGTCCTGGCCCGGGATTCCGGGTGAAACGCCGACAACATCCGAGAGCTTCACGGTTCCCGGCGGCGCGACCAATTCGGCCGACGGCCTGAGCGCGTTCGTGCAGAAGATCCGCGCCGGGCATATCCGCAATGAGGACGGCACCTGCCGGGCCGGACACGATCCGGACCTCCTGCAGCGGCTTTTCGCCCCAAAAACGGCAACGGACGGCGGTGCCCGGCCGCTGGATATCCCGGCCATCCGCAAGGATTTCCCGGCATTGAACCAGAAGGTGCACGGCAAACAACTCGCCTGGTTGGATAACGGCGCAACCACCCAGAAACCGCAGAGTGTCATCGATGCCATCTCCCGGTTCTATGAAAACGATAACTCGAACATCCACCGCGGGGCGCACACCCTCGCCGCGCGGGCCACTGATGCCTTCGAGCAGGCCCGCCAGAAGGTGCAGACCTTTCTCGGCGCCTCTTCCAGCAAGGATATCGTCTTTGTCCGGGGAACCACCGAAGGGATCAACCTGGTTGCCCAGACCTACGGACGAAAATTCCTGCAACCGGGTGACGAGATCGTCCTTTCCACCCTGGAGCATCATGCCAATATCGTTCCCTGGCAGATGATCGCCAAGGAGAAGGGTGCCGTCATCCGGGTGATTCCGGTGAACGACCGCGGCGAAGTGATGCTGGAAGCCTACGAAGCGCTGCTTGGGCCGCGCACCAAGCTGGTGGCCCTCACCCAGGCATCCAACAGCCTCGGCACGATCCTGCCGGTAGCGGAGATGACCCATGCCGCCAAACGCTACAACGCACGGGTACTGATCGACGGCGCGCAGTCGGTATCCCACATGCCGGTCAACATGCAGGAAATCGGCTGCGACTTCTTCGTGTTTTCCGGCCACAAGATTTTTGCACCGACAGGTATCGGTGCAGTCTACATCAACGAACAACTCCATGAAATTCTCCCGCCCTGGCAGGGCGGCGGCAACATGATCAAGAACGTTACTTTCGAAGAGACCACCTATAACGAGGCCCCGGCCAAGTTTGAGGCGGGCACCCCAAACATTGCCGACGCCGTTGGTCTCGGAGCTGCCCTGGATTATGTCAACCGGCTGGGGTTGGTCAATACCGGCAAATACGAGCATGAACTGCTGACATATGCGACGGAACTGCTTTCCAAAATCAATGGGGTTCGTCTGCTCGGCAATCCTCGTGAAAAGGTGGCGGTCATCTCCTTTGTCGTCAAGGACCGCAAGACCGAAGAGGTCGGCAGGCTCCTCGATCAGGAAGGGATCGCCGTACGGGCCGGGCACCACTGCGCCCAGCCGTCGTTGCGCCGGTTCGGCGTCGAATCGTCGGTTCGCCCCTCTTTCGCCTTCTACAACACCTTTGACGAGATTGACCGGCTGGCGGACGCCGTCAGGAGAATTTCGCAAAACTGAAAGGATACCATGAGCACCTCCACACTCGACATAACCAAAGACCACTGCCCGATGACCTTCGTTAAAACAAAGCTGAAGCTTGAGCAGTTGGAGGAAGGGGATATCCTGGAAATACTGCTCACTGCGGGGGAACCGCTGGAGAAGGTACCGAGAACGTGCATTGAGCAGGGATTTCAGGTGTTGGAAACAACGCACGTCAAGGACAATATCCACAAAGTCGTAGTAAAAAAATAGGAGATAGCGAATGTCACGTATCTATGAAGACAACTCCCAATCCATCGGCAATACCCCCCTGGTCCGACTGAACAAGATTACCAAAGGAGCCAAGGCTACCGTTTTTGCCAAGGTTGAAGGGCGCAACCCTTCTTATTCGGTCAAGTGCCGCATCGGAGCCAACATGATCTGGGACGCCGAGAAACGCGGGGTGCTCAAGCCGGGTGTGGAGATCATCGAACCGACCAGCGGCAACACCGGCATCGCCCTGGCTTTTGTGGCCGCGGCCCGCGGCTATAAACTGACCCTGACCATGCCCGAGACCATGAGCATCGAGCGCCGGAGGGTGCTGGCCGCCCTGGGCGCCAACCTGATCCTGACGCCGGGCGCGGAGGGGATGAAAGGCGCCATTGCCAAGGCCGAGGAGATCGCCGCTTCCGATCCCAAGAAATACTTCATCCCCCAACAGTTCAAGAACCCGGCCAACCCCGAGATCCACGAGAAGACCACCGGCCCGGAGATCTGGAACGATACGGACGGCGCAATCGATGTCGTGGTATCCGGCGTCGGCACCGGGGGTACCATCACCGGTATCTCACGCTACATCAAGAACACCAAGGGCAAGAAGATCATCTCAGTGGCGGTGGAACCGACGGAAAGCCCGGTAATAACCCAGAAGCTGGCCGGCAAGGAGTTGAAGCCTGCCCCCCACAAGATCCAGGGCATCGGCGCCGGCTTCATCCCCGACACCCTCGACCTGTCGGTGGTTGATCGGGTTGAGCTGGTTTCCAGCGACGAGGCAATTGAATTCGCCAGGAGACTCGCAACGGAAGAAGGGCTCCTGGTGGGGATCTCCAGCGGCGCTGCCGCCGCCGCCGCGGTCAGGCTGGCCAGGCTGGACGAATTTGCCGGTAAGACGATTGTGGTTATTCTTCCTGATCTGGCGGAAAGGTATCTTTCAACGGCACTGTTTGAAGGTTATTAAAACTCGATGGCTTGATATACTTGCAATCCTCCTTGAAACCTTGAAGGCGACTCTATTCTCTCAACTGACCAGAACACTGGAGGTCAAGGCAAGCATATGCTCACGCCTTGGCCTCTTTTTTTGCAGACAGATCGACGGGCTGGCATGTGCGTCGAAAAATCCTGAAATCGGCATGGATACGATATGAAACAGGGAAAAGGGGTTGAAAGTGCAATATAAAATTCAATTCGAGCGAAAAAGCGAGGAAGAGTTCATAAAGGATCAGGGACTGGTCATTGACTATGACGAAATCGCCCGCAAGGGGAAGATGTCAAAAGAGGAAGCCCTGATATCCAAATGGTACGGCGTCTATCAATCCCGCCAGCAAGGCAATCAGATGGCGCGTATCGTGGTGCCCGGCGGACGGATTACCTCTGCCCAGGCACGTAAAATTGCCGAAGTCTCGGATAAGTATGCGGAGGGGGTGCTTTCCATCACCACCCGGCAGGCGATCCAGCTCCATTTCCTGAAACTCGGCGCGCTTCCCGACATGATGCGGGATATTGCAACCGAAGGACTCACGACTTTCCATGGCTGTGGTGATGTCGTCAGGAATATTACCGCATGCCCCCTCGCTGAAACCTGCAGCTACCGAAGAATTAATGTGCTTCCCCATGCGATTTCCACCGCCAAATTTCTTGCATCATGCCGTGACTTGGATAATCTGCCGCGAAAACTGAAGATCACCTTCTCGGGATGCCCGGCGGCATGCGCGCAGCCGTATATGAACTGCATCGGAATTGTTGCCGTTACCCGAAACAACAACGGCAAACAGGAAAACGGATTCAAAGTAACTATCGGCGGCGGCATGGGTTGGAAGGCCTATGTCGGCCAAGAGCTCTTCGGCTTTGTGCCTGAAAACGCAATTCAGTATTTCTGCCGTGCCATAGCCCTTCTGTATAAGGATCACGGCGACCGATTCAACCGTGCTACATCCAGGCTCAAGTTTGTTGTGGATCGTTACGGCATAGAAAAGTGCCGGGAAATTGTTCTGGATAACCTGAAAACAGAGAAAAAAACAATCAAAGGAAGTGTTCACGCACCGGTTAAGGATATTGGGATTCCTTATCCAGCCAGACCGTTGATCGAGCAGGATCCAACCGGCACAGACGGAACCAAGACCGTGCGAATCATCATACCCAAAGGAGAACTTAGATCGTCTGATTTTTCCCGGATTGCCGAACTCTCGGAAATCTACGGGAATCAGAGGATCTATACCGATAACCGGCAAAACCTGTCTTTGCATAGGGTGGAGCCGGACAAGGTTGCCGAACTTAAATCGGAAATTCAGCGATTGGGGTTTCGAACCGAAGGTTTTTTCGGTCTGACTGACATGGTAGCTTGTGTCGGCACAACCTATTGCCCCAAAGCTGTATCCACTACGCGAACGCTTTTTGATCTGCTCGAACCAGTGGTCAATGATGAAAAATACCGGGAGATTCGCTATAGAGGTTTTCTGAATATAACAGGCTGTCCTAACTCATGTTCTCCCTACCGCATCGCTGATATCGGCTTCAGGGGCGAACTGATACGGGAGGAATCCGGCTCGGTGGAAGGGTACGAGGTACTGTTGGGCGGAGATGAAAGAGATCATGGTAAAAAACTTGGAGACTTCAAATTAAACGACTGCCCCACTGTGGTCAGAAGAATTCTGGATGTTTTTATAGCAGAGTCCGAACCGGAAGAAACCATACGGGATTTTGTGTCGCGTACGGGTGTGGACCGTCTAAAGGATGCGTGTTTACCGATAATCTATCCCTATGAGAAAGCACCTGTTCCTGTGGAGCTATCAGTTTCCGAAGGATACAGTGACCATGTGACGGATTTCAACACCCAGAAGATCAGTGTGCCCTGCCAGGCCGGATGTCCCGTGATGACCGACGTTCCGGGTTATATTGAAAAGATAGCACAGGGCAGATATGATGAAGCTTATCAAATCAACCTGGAAGACAACGTGATGCCGGGTGTGCTGGGCAGGATTTGTGTCCGTCCCTGTGAGAAAGAGTGTCGGCATAACTGGACGGATATCAATGGCACGGTGGAAATCTGTCATTTAAAACGTTCGGCGGCGGACCGCATCTCGGGGGGAATCGCGCCACCACAACCCTGGTTTACAGATACCGGCTACAGGGTTGCTGTGATCGGAGGAGGACCCGCCGGGCTTACCGCCGCAAGAGAACTCCGACGCTATGGCCATAGCGTGACAATTTACGAGAAGGAAAAACAACTGGGAGGGATGCTCGTTGATGGCGTACCCCGCTTCAGACTTCCTCTGGATATTATAGAAAAAGAAATAGAACTGATTACTGGAACCGGCATAGCAGTCCTTACCGGCATCCTTGTTGACCGAGCCCGGATTCATGAAATAATGAATAACTATCATGCGGTAGTACTTACTACTGGAACCGTCAAGCCGAATACTCTCGATATAGAAGGTCTCACACCGGAACTGTTCACCACCGGGCTGGAATTTCTGAAGCAGTACAATCATGCCGATATCAAGGAACTTAAAGGAGATGTCGTCATTATTGGCGGAGGTTTTACTGCTGTGGATTCAGCGCGTTCCTGCGCCAGAACAGCACGGAAACTCCTGGGGCAAAACGGTAATGTCACAATTGTCTACAGAAGGTCCGAACATTACATGTCCGCGGACTTGATTGAACTGGAAGAAATGGAAAAAGAAAACATCCGGGTAATGTCGCTCCTCTCGCCAGTTTCAGTAAAGGTGCATAAAGGAAAACTTGAATCCGTTTGTTTCCAAAAAAATTATCTCGGGAAAGGCGGCAGTGAAGGAAAACCGGAGATCATCCCGATTGATGGCAGTAATCTTGAAATAAAATGCAACCACCTGATTATGGCTATCGGACAGAAACAGGATTGGTCCATCCTCCCAGAAGACATTAAACTAACGGAAAAATTCAGGACTACAGACAGAAAGCTCTTTACCGCCGGAGATTTTCTTAATGGGAGTCTGGACGTGATTCATTCAATTGCAGATGGGAAAGAGGTAGCTGCTCTGATAGACGCCGATCTCACGGGAACCATCAGACTGAAAAAGAATTTGAGGATCGAAAACGCCAACGACTTTGGTGAAACGGGAAGATACCGGCAGCATGACCTTCAAAATCCACTCCCAATGCAGTATCTCGAACTGAGAAAAAGAATCCCCTTCAATCCGGAAGTGGAACTTGGGTTTGACGATGGGGAAACAAAGGTTCATTCCACCCGGTGTTACCTGTGTCATTTCAAATTTGAAATCGATCAGGATAAATGCATTCACTGCAACTGGTGCATAGAAGTATCTCCCAGAAAATGCATCCATCAGGTTTCGCATTTTGATAAGGATGAACACGGGGTGATACTTCATGCACATACTGTGGATAGTGCTGAAGAAGCTACGTTTATCTGGATCGACAATAGAAATTGCATCCGCTGCGGCAAATGCTTGCGGGTCTGCCCGACCAAGGCAATCAGCATGAAAAGGACAAAGATCGTGGATAGCCTCACAGACTCTATTTTTTGATACGTTATACATTCATCGTGACCTCTCTCGCATAACAATGTTTAAAGAGACAAAAAATATCCTTGACAAGCGTCTCGATTTATTTTATCTATAGGCCAACTAGACATGATCTCAAAAAAGACTAAATACGCCCTCAAGGCACTCTATCATCTGGCCGGTCAGCCCACCTCCCAACCGGTCTTGATTTCCGACCTGGCCAGGGCCGAGAACATCCCCAAGAAGTTCCTGGAGTTCATTCTCCTGTCGCTGCGCAAGGGGGGCATCCTCCAGAGCAGGATTGGCAAGGGGGGCGGCTATTATCTGGCATTACCACCCTCCAAGGTGGCCCTGGGGAACGTTGTGCGGATACTTGAAGGGGATCTGGCGCCGGTGCAATGTCTCAGCGAAACCAACTACGCTCGCTGTGACGAATGCATTGACGAGACCACCTGCGGTATCAGACTGGTGATGGTCGATGTCAATGAGGCTATGGCCCAGGTCCTTGACAACCTGACCCTGGCCGACATGGTCAGTCGGAGTGCCGATGAACGTAGCAGACGGGCCAACGTGGTTGATTACAGCATCTAAGGAGAAGGCTGGCAACAATAATATGAACATCTTGCATCTCATCTTCCGGCCATCTTTGACCGCAGCTCAATCACAAAATCCTCGACGTAGCCCTGGGTTTTGTTCAATCGCTACAGCCAAATCTGACCAAAATCTGAGCGCAATTTTGTTCAACTTATTATTGTTTGCCTCTTAAGTTTTTTTGCCCATTTAATCTAGTAATTCTATAGGCATTAAATTAAGCACAAAAAAAGGAGACAGACATGAGCAAGAACAATTACGCTGACAACTCCCAATCCATCGGCAATACCCCGCTGATCAAACTGAACCATGTCATTGACGGGGCCAAGGCCACGGTCCTGGTCAAGATCGAAGGGCGCAACCCGGCCTACTCGGTCAAGTGCCGCATCGGCGCCAACCTGATCTGGGACGCCGAGAAACGCGGGGTGCTCAAGCCGGGAGTGGAGATCATCGAGCCGACCAGCGGCAACACCGGCATTGCCTTGGCCTACGTGGCAGCTGCCCGCGGCTACAAACTGACCCTGACCATGCCCGAGACCATGAGCATCGAGCGCAGGAGGGTGCTGGCCGCCCTGGGCGCCAACCTGATCCTGACGCCGGGCGCGGAGGGGATGAAAGGCGCCATTGCCAAGGCCGAGGAGATCGCCGCTTCCGATCCCAAGAAATACTTCATCCCCCAACAGTTCAAGAACCCGGCGAACCCCGAGATCCATGAGAAGACCACCGGCCCGGAGATCTGGAACGATACGGACGGCGCGGTTGATGTTTTCGTATCCGGCGTCGGCACCGGCGGCACCATTACGGGGGTATCGCGCTACATCAAGAACACCAAGGGCAAGAAGATCGTCTCCGTGGCGGTGGAACCGAAGGAGAGCCCGGTCATCACCCAGAAACTGGCCGGCCAGGAATTGAAGCCGTCTCCCCACAAGATCCAGGGCATCGGCGCCGGTTTCATCCCCGACACCCTCGACCTGTCGGTGGTAGACCGGGTGGAGCAGGTGGAGAGCAACGAGGCCATTGAATTCGCCAAGCGTCTTTCCCGTGAAGAAGGTCTTCTGGTGGGGATCTCCAGCGGCGCTGCTGCTGCCGCTGCGGTCAGGCTGGCCAAGCTGGACGAATTTGCCGGCAAGACCATCGTGGCCATTCTGCCTGACACGGCCGAGCGCTACCTCTCCACACCGCTCTTCGAGGGGATCTGATGGCCACGCCGACCCCTGAGCCATGGAACCGCGACCTGGAGCAGCTCGTGCGTGAGGCGCTGACCTCGATCCGCTTCGGCACGGTGACCCTGGTGGTACAGGACGGCCGGGTGATCCAGGTGGACAAGAGCGAGAAGATCCGCATCAACAAGAGCGGATATATCGACGGAAGCGGGATTTAGTGACCTGAACCCTCCCCTTCAAGGGGGACAGAAGTACAACACCATAACAAAATTTCTTATTCCGCGCTGACTAGACAACTGGAGGCCGGGGGAACCATTCCCTCGGCCTCTTTCCGTATTAAACGGGAGATCGCACCATGACCATATCCTCATGCACCAAGGACCGCGTTACCCATGGCCACCCCTGTTTCGGCGGGAATCGCCACAAAAACGGCCGCATCCATCTGGCGGTGGCACCGCGCTGCAACATCAAGTGCGGCTACTGCGACCGCAAGCACGACTGCGCTAACGAATCACGCCCCGGCGTCACCAGCCGACTGCTCTCCCCACAAGAAGCCCTGGAGCATGTACGCAGCATCATGACCGACGATCAGCTCGGTAAGATCATCAAGGTAATCGGCATTGCCGGTCCCGGCGACCCGTTGGCCAATGAGGAGACCTTTGAAACCTTCCGCTTGGTGAAGGCCGAATTCCCCGAGTTACTGTTCTGCATGAGCACCAATGGCCTGTTGCTTCCCGAACGGATCAAGGAGCTGGCAGCGATCAACCTGCACAGCCTCACGGTTACCATCAATGCGGTTGATCCGGTTGTCGGGGCGCAGATCTATCGCCACGTGATCCACAACGGCACCCATTACCAGGGAGAGGAAGGGGCCGCCCTCCTGATCAGGAACCAGTTTGAGGGGGTGCGCCTGGCCGCCGAGCACGGCCTGGTGATCAAGGTAAATACAGTGCTGACGCCCGGCATCAACGACCAACAGATACCGCTCATCGCCGACAAGGTCAGCGAGTATGGGGCGTTTGTCATGAATATCATGCCGATCATCCCCCAGGCGGAGTTGGCGCATGTCGCTCCGCCGTCGCCGGAGTACCTGGAAACGGTACGGGCCGCCAACGAGAAGGTCATCGGCCAGTTCAGGGGCTGCCAGCAGTGCCGTGCCGATGCGGTCGGCCTGATCGGCGGCGGTTGTGCCTTATAGCTCATGTCGTAAGAGAATAGATTAAGGAGCCATCATGGCGATCAATACTAATGTGGCGGAAGCATCCATCCGGGAACGGCGGCTGAACGCCATCACCGGCTACAATGGCTCGGTCAAGGATCTGGCCTGCCGGACTACGGGCGGCTGTTCCATCCATAACCGCGAACGGAACTTTGCCCAGGCAAGTTCATGCAGCTCGGGCTGTGCCCAGACCCTCCTGACCGGCATCGTTGACGCGGCAGTGGTCAACCATGCGCCCATCGGCTGCCTGGGGGATTCCCTTTACCAGAACATCGCCTACCATTACGGCCAGTTTCACCGTAACTGGGCCTATAGCAACATCAACGTGCTCAGCACAAACATGGGAGAGCCTGACACCGTCTTCGGCGGGGCCGAGCGCCTGCGTGACGGCATCCGCGAAGCCCATCGACGCTTTGCGCCCAAGGCGATCTTCATCACCACCTCCTGCGCCTCGGGTATCATCGGCGACGATATTCAGGGCGTTATCGATGAGTTGAAGGACGAGATCACGATTCCGGTGGTCCCGGTGCACTGCGAGGGTTTTCGCAGCAAGGTCTGGGCCACCGGCTTCGACGCCGCCTTCCACGCCATCCTCACCCGCATCGTCAAGCCGCCCCGCACCAAGCGGCCCGAACTGGTCAATATCATAAACTTCCGCGGAAGCGCCCGCGCGTACATCACCGAAATCTTCGGACGCATCGGCCTGAAACCGAGCTTTGTAGTTCCGTTCTCCACGGTGGCTGAATTGGAAGGCATGTCCGAGGCGGGCGCATCCCTCACCATCTGCGGCACCCTCGGGAGCTACCTGGGTACGGCCTTGGAGGAGCAGTACGGCGTGCCGTACGTCAAGAGTTCGCCGCCCCACGGCAGTGCCGGGACCGACGCCTGGTTGCAGGGCCTGGGGCGTGCGGTGGGCAAGGAACTGGAGGTGGAGCAATTGATCGCCGACGAAAAGAGGGCCGTGCAGGGTGAACTGGCCGAGGTGCGCGCCAGACTGGCCGGAGCCACGGCCGTGATCGGCATGGGTCCGGGCTTCAGTCTCTCCTATCTGCGTGTTCTGGACGAATTGGGCATAAAGGTGCTGTACGGCGCCAGTTGGCATTACGACCAGCACTACGACCACGGCGCCCAGCCGGCCATTGTGACCGAACTGGCGGCCGGGGAAAAGGACATCCCTTTCGGCGTCGGCGAGCAGCAGAACTTCGAGATCGCCAACCTGCTGCGAACGCTGAAACCGGACCTCTACTTCTCGCGCCATCCCGGCAGTTCGGTGTGGGCCGCCAAGCAGGGCATCGTCACCGTGCCGGTCATGGACGAATACACCGCCTTCGGCTATCGCGGGTTGGTCAACTTCGGCTGGCGCATCGTGGATGCCCTGGCCAACAGGCGCTTCGTCAACAGCCTGTCCCGCCATGTCCGCCTGCCGTACAAGGAATGGTGGTACGAGCAAGACCCCTATCATTTCCTGTCCGAGGAGGCCGCCTGATGTCTGATGTGGTCGAACAGATCCGCAACGTATGCGCCCTTGGAGCGCTCCAGTCGGTGGCGGCCATCGAACGGGCCATCCCGATTATCCACGCCGGTCCCGGTTGCGGGCAGAAACTTTGGAGCGCCCTCTCCAGCGGCAATGGTTTTCAAGGCTCCGGCTACGCCGGCGGCCATTCGGTGCCGTGCAGCAATTCCACGGAAAACGAGATCGTTTTCGGCGGCGAGGAAAAACTGCGCGAAACCATCGAAAACTCCCTCAAGGTGATGGACGGCGATTTTTTTGTCGTACTGACCGGCTGTACCGCCGACATCGTCGGCGACGACACCGGTGATGTGGTACGCCAGTTCAAGAACGATGGCGTACCGATCGTTCATGTGGAGACCGGCGGGTTCAAGGGGTCGAACTACTTCGGCCAGGAACTGCTCTGGGAGGCGATCATCGACCAGTTTCTTGAGGAACCGCTGGGCGTGGAACCGGGTCTGGTCAATATCTGGTCGGTGCTTCCCTACCAGGACCCCTTCTGGGCCGGGACGCTGAACACCATCGGCAGACTGCTGGAGTCAATCGGCCTGACCCCTAACCTGATCTATGGGCCGGGCCAGGGCGTGGCCTCGGTGCGCAGGATCCCCAGCGCCCAGTTCAACCTGCTGCTGACCCCCTGGCTGGGGCTTAAGACGGTCACGAGCCTGGAAGAACGCTTCGGCACCCCGTTTTTCCACTATCCGGCCCTGCCGGTGGGCGCCACCGAGACCGGACGCTTTTTGAGGGCCGTGGCAGGCTACGCCGGTATTGCAATGGAAACCGTGGAAGCGACCATCAACCGCGAGGAATCACTCTATTACTATTACATGGAACGGGCGGCCGACCTGTTCTTTGAAACCCGTTTTAAACCGGGCCATTTCGTCACCATCGCCGACAGCGGTTTTGCCTTGGGACTGTCGCGCTTCCTGGTCAACGACCTGGGTCTGATACCGGAGGCCCAGTTCATCACCGACAATGTGCCCAATGAGCACCGAGAGCGGATCGAGGCTGAATTCACCGACAGTGAGGCAGGCATCGCGTCGCCGGTTATCTTCACCACCGACGGCGGCACCATTCGCGAGGTTATCCGCGGCTTGAAATTTCGTGAGCGGCCGCTGATCCTGGGCAGCACCTGGGACAAGGTGATCACCCGCGAGCTGCAAGGCTATCCGCTCTCAATCTCGCTGCCGGTCAGCGACCGTCTGGTGCTTAACCGCAGCTATGCGGGCTACGATGGCGGATTGACCCTGGTCGAGGACATCTACACGGTGATCCTCAACAGCTTCCAGTAGATGCGACAACATAGAAGATACATTAAAGACCATGCTGACTATCATTGCCTGTGACGTGATGAAGGAAGAGTTTCTCAGGATCTCAGCCAACAGCCCGGTGGAGTTCCGCTTTGTTTCCATGGGGCTGCACCGCTGGCCGGAGCGTCTGAAAGATGAGTTGGAGCGTATCCTGGCGGAAGAGATCAGTCAGAAGACAACCGCCGTCGTCTTTGGATTTGGCCTGTGCGGCGGTGCCCTGGCCGGGTTGCGGGCCGCCGGCGTGCCTCTGGTCATCCCGCTGTCCCACGACTGCATCCCGCTTTTGATCGGCTCACGTCTCGAATACCACGAGGAACTGGCCCGTGAAAAAGGCACGTTCTTCCTGTCCGGCGGCTGGATGGAAGGGGAACGCACACTGCTCAGCGAATACCGCCGTATTCTGGAGCGTCACGGAGAGGTCAAGGCCCGCAAGGTCATGGCGACCATGCTCGACTCCTATCAACGTATCCTGTTCATCACCACCAGCCACCCCCGCCAGGAACAGCGTTTGGCCGAAGCGCAGGAACTAGCCCTGCTCCTCGGCCTGTCACTGGATGTGCGCAGCAACAGCGGCCTGTGGCTGGAACAGCTCATCAACGGCCCATGGGATCAGGCGCGATTTGTCGTTATCGAACCAGGGGGCGTTATACGGGAGGAACTGTTCACCCATGGTGCTCCGTCAAACAGCCCTTTGCAGCTCCTGTAGCGGATTGAACCCAGATTTTCCATTAGGGCACGAGATGCTGCCGAGGCATATTCCGAGTAGCTTGTCGTCCGGTTGACGAGGCAATAGCAGGGCTATTAATGAGGAAACCGGGCGGCAAGATGCCGGAATATGTCCGGCAGGGCTCGTGCAGGAGCTTTGCTCCGCCTCATGGAATATCTGGGTTGAATGGGAACCGCAAAAAATATTTGACTTGCCCCACCCTCAAATGTTAGTTTAACTATCAAATCTGTAGGAAAAATATTTTAAATCTTTCAAACCGTCAGCCGACCAGTAATCTGGAGGCCAGGATACCCTATCCTGGCCTTTTTTCGTTTTTACGGCAGTGTTGAATGACATGCAGAGGAGGCAGAATGGCAGAAAAAATCGAGAAAATAATCCATGGGGATCTGCGCAACCGCCTACCCAACGCAACGGTGGTCGGTATCGACATTGGTTCGCGCAGCGGCAAGGGGATCCTGCTGCATCGCGGCGAGATCCACACCGCCGTGGTGCCTACCGGGTTCAAGACCCAGCAGACGGCCGAGGCTGTGCTGGGCAAACTGCTCAGTGGGTCGGATGCAAAGCCTGATGACATCGTCTATGTCGTCGGCACCGGCTATGGCCGGATTGCCATGGACTTTGACGGAGTCCCCCACCAGGTGCTGACCGAGATATCCTGTCACGCCATGGGTGCCCATGCCATCAACCGTGAAACCCGCACCATCATCGACATCGGCGGCCAGGATTCCAAGGCCATCAAGGTCGATCCCAGGAATGGTAAGGTGCTGGAATTCGTCATGAACGACAAGTGCGCCGCCGGCACCGGCCGTTTCCTGGAAAAGGCCGCCCAACTGCTGGACCTGGACCTGAGGGACCTGGGTGACGCGGCTCTGAATGCCGACAAGCCGTCTGCCATCAGCAGCCAGTGCGTGGTGTTTTCCGAATCCGAGGTGGTGTCGCTGCGGGCCAAGGGTGAACGGCGCGAGAACATTGCAGCCGGCATCCACTACGCCACGGCCCTGCGGGTGCGCAACCTGCTGAACCGCATTGGCCTTGAGCCGGACATCGTCTTCTCCGGCGGGGTTTCCAACAACGTGGGGATGAAGAAGGCATTGGAAGAGTTGCTCAAGGTCACAATCAGCGAAACCACGATGGACTCAACCTATGCCGGCGCCCTGGGCGCTGCCGTGTACGCCGCCACATTCCACGGCGAGGAGCTTTCCACTACCTCAGCGGCCCTGTAAAAATAAGGAGATCATCCATGAACATCATCGACGTCATACCGGCTTCCCTGGCGGAATCCCTGGTCGGAAAACCGGTCATCGGCATCGACATCGGCTCCCGCTCGGGTAAGGGAGTGCTGATAACCGGCGACCAGCTTCATACCACGGCCATCACCACCGGACTATACATGCAGGACACCGCCGACGAGATCTTCGGCGAACTGCTGCGATCATCGGGCGTCAAGCGCGAGGAGATCGCCTATATCGTCGGCACCGGCTACGGCCGCATCGCCATGGGGTTCGAGGGCATCCCGTCACAGGTGGTAACCGAGATCTCCTGCCATGCCATGGGCGCCCACCACTTGAATCCCGGCACGCGCACCATCATCGACATTGGCGGCCAAGACTCCAAGGTGATCAAGGTCGATCCAAGAACCGGCAAGGTGGCCGAATTCATCATGAACGACAAGTGCGCCGCCGGCACCGGCCGTTTCCTGGAAAAGGTGGCTCAACTTCTCGATCTTGAACTGGAGGAACTGGGAGATGCGGCGGTCCGGGCCGAAAAGCCGTGCGATATCAGCAGCCAGTGCGTGGTTTTCGCCGAGTCGGAGGTCATCTCCCTGCGGGCATCGGGCGAGAAACGCGAAGACATCGCCGCCGGCATCCATTTCGCTTCGGCCCGGCGGGTCAGGAATCTGCTCAACCGTATCGGCATCGAACCGGAGATCGTCTTCTCCGGTGGTGTTTCCAACAATGCCGGCATGCGTCACGCCCTGGAAGTGTTGCTCGGCTTTCCCATCCCTCAACTCAAACTGGATACGGTCTTTGCCGGAGCACTGGGCGCGGCAGCCTACGCCCGCAGCTACTCCGAGGCCGGAGCCGGGCAAACCGTCGTCAACGGCACAGCGGTGGCCTTTGACCTGACCGGCCTGTACAACCGCATCGAAAAACAACAGGAGAGCCTGATTCAAAAGGCCACCGGCAAGAAGAACGTGGGCTATCTCTGCTCCTACACTCCGCCGGAACTGCTCAATGCCGCCGGCGTCTCACACTTCCGGTTGATGAAGGCCGGCGGCATCGACGAGGTGGCCAGCGGCGAACTGGTGACCCAGAGCGTGTTCTGCGACTTCTCCAAGAGCACCATCGGCGCCTTCCGAGAGAACGACCCGCTCTACAATTCGGTGGACCGGCTCTATACCTTCTTCACCTGCGACTGCATCAAGAAGGTGGCCGAGGCGGCCAACGAATACCATGTGCCGACCGGCATCTATGTCCTGCCCCGTATCAAGGGAAGCGACAACTCCCGTGACTACTTCCGCAAGGAGATCCTGCACTTGAAAAAGGACCTGGAGGATCTTGCCGGTAACGCCATCAGCGAAGAAGGCGTACGGACACAGATCGTGCTTTACAACAAGATCCGAGCGGCGCTCCGAAAAATCTCCGAGCTACGCAAACGGCCCTCCCCTCCCCTCACCGGACGCGATTTCGTGGAGATCGTTAAGGGATACTATTACCTGCCCCCCGAGGAACAACTGGAGGTTTACGAAGAGATCTACGACCGGCTGGATGCCGTGCCCGACGATGGCGAGCGCCGTATCCGCCTGATGCTTTCGGGCGGCATCGTGGCCGACGGTGACCGCCGCCTCCTCAATCTGCTGGAAGACGAGGTCGGGGCGCGCATCGTGGTGGATGACAACTGTACCGGGCTGACCCCGCTCTACAACGAGATTAGTGAAACCGGGGACCCTTTCGCGGCCCTGGCCGCCGGCTACCTGGATCGCGCCCCCTGCGCCCGCATGAAGCCGCTGGACGACCGCATCCAATTCTCCGGAAAGCTTGCCCGGGAATACAACGTTGACGGCGTGATCTACTACTATCTCAAATTCTGTCCCTGCTACGGCCAGACCAAGAACGAATTCCTGCGATACTACCAGGGCCTGGGACTGCCGGTGCTGGAGGTCCCCAGCGACTATTCCCAGAGTGACCTGGGGCAGCTCAAGACCCGCATCGAGGCTTTCGTGGAGGTGTTCAACGAGCGGAGGCAGGGGAAGGAACTGGCTGCATAAAAGCAGAAATGAAAATCGAAGTAACCAATAACGCTACACCTTGGGTTCGGCTGATTTTCAGCTTCACACTTTACCGTCTGCTTTCTCCGTGGCTCTGTGTCCCCGTAGCAGATCATATTTGAGAGGATTCTTTCACCATGAGTGAGCAACAGACAACCGAACTGGATAGCCAGCTCGAATACATCAAATACAGCCGTAACGTGATCCACGCCCATTCGCCGGCCGTGCAGAAGACCTTCGATCTGGCGCTTTCCTATATCTACGACGCCGAGGATGCCGCCCGGACCGGTAAGAAATCAGTCTGGAGTTTTGGCCTGTGGGAAACGCCGTTGATCTACTCCTGTGACACTATCCCGGTCTCCTTCAGCGAATTGGGACGCCTGGGGAGCCTGGACACCCTCAATACGGCCGAGGATGTCTACCAATTGCCTGTGGAAACCTGCTCCATGATCAAGTCCACCATCGGCGAATGGCACCTGCGCAAGGACGGTCCCATCAACCGCATCCTGGGCTTCAGCTCGGTCTGCGAGCCGTATAACCTAGCCTGGGAGGTCATGAAAGACCGAGGGTTCGAGGTGCACTGCATCGATATCATCTACAAGGGGCCCACCTGCCCGCCGGAGCGCTATGAGGACATGGTGCGGTTCTTTGTGGAAGAGTTGAAGGGAACCGTGCGCTGGCTGACCGGCGGGGAACCGGACAAGGAACGACTCTCGGCCGAGATCAAGCGGCGCAACGAGCTGATGCGCAAGGGGCGGCGGATCGTGGAACTGCGCCACAAGCGGCCTCTCTATGTGCGAAGCCTGCCCATGACCTATTTCCTGGCAGGCTTGGGTCACTACTTCGGCAAGCCGGACGAATATGCAGAGGTTGTCGATCAGTTGCTGGACGAACTGGAGAACGCGCCTCCGGCTCCGGGAGAGGATGACAAGGTGATACCGCTGGTCTGGGCAGGCGGGCGCGGTCAGGAGTTCGGCGTCTACAAGGCGGTGGACGACGCCGGAGGCGCCATCCTGGGGTGGGTCTTTCCCTCGCTCTACCCCATCGATTACCGCGAGGACATCGATCCGGTGGAGGCGTTGGCCCGTTACTATCTGGAAGGACAGGCCGCCGGCGCCGGGGTCCACCGCCGCAAAGTGATCGAGGAGCAGGTTGCCAAGACCAAGGCAAAGGGGATTCTGCTGTACGGTTATCTGGGATGTTCCTTTGCCGGGGTGGACCGGGAGATGTTCCGGGAGTATTTCCATAAACGCGGCACGCCGGCCATCTCCCTGGAAGGAAGCTTCCAGGTGGGGCCGCCGACGGGGCAACTCCTGACCAGGGTCAAGGCCTTTGTCGAAATGCTGTCGTAATACCACTTTAATCCAGGAGAGGAGACTACCCATGTCAGCAGAAATCGAGAATGCACTTGACCAGATTCGCCCTGCCCTACAGGCCGACGGCGGCAACGTTGAACTGGTGGAAGTCACCGGCGACGGCGTGGTCAAGGTCAAGCTCACCGGAGCTTGCGGCCACTGCCCCATGTCCACCAAGACCCTCAAATTTGGCATCGAGCGGGCACTCAAGCAGAAGGTTCCCTCAGTCACCGCCGTTGTGGCGGTCTGACAACGATCGCCAAACGGCATAACCTGCCACACAACGGGAAAGACATGACCATGGCACAGACGACCAGTGAGCTGGAAAGTCAGCTCGACTATATTCGCTACAGCAGCAACGTGATCCATGCTCACTCGCCGGGTGTGGGCAAACTGTTCGATCTGGCGGTATCCTACGTCTTCGACGCCGAGACGGCCGCATCGGACGGCAAAAAGACCGCCTGGACCTTTGGCCTGTGGGAATCGCCACTCTTCTACGCCTGCGATACCATACCGGTATCCTTCAGCGAACTGGGGCGACTCGGGAGCATCCAGACTCTGAGCATGGCCGAGGATGTCTACCAACTGCCGGTGGAGACCTGCTCCATGATCAAGGCTACCATCGGCGAATGGCACCTGCGCCTGGACGGCCCCATCAAGCGCATCCTCGGTTTCAGTTCGGTCTGCGAGCCGTACAACATCGCCTGGGAGTTGATGAAAAAGGCCGGGTTTCAGGTACACAACATCGATATCATTTACCGTGCCCCCTCCTGCGGACCGGAACGCTACGAGGAGACGGTGCATTTCTTCACCGAGGAACTGCGCGCCACGGCCCGCTGGCTTTCGGGGCGCGACGTCGATCCCGAGCGGCTGCGCGTGGAACTGGCCAGGCGCAACGAGTTGATGGGCAAGGTGCGCCGGATCATCGAACTGCGTGTCCGGCACCCGCTGCATGTGCAGAGCCTGCCCATGACCTTTCTGATCGCCGGCCTGGGGCACTACATGGGTAAGCCGGAGGAGTATGAAGCGGCGGTGGACCTGATCCTTCAGGAACTTGAGAAGACACCCCACGATGTACCGGATGCCCAGGTGGTGCCGCTGGTCTGGTCCGGCGGGCGTGGCCAGGAATTCGGCGTCTACAAGGCAGTGGACGACGCCGGTGGGGCCATCCTGGGATGGGTGCTGCCTTCTTTGTACGCCATAGATTACGATCTGGAGATCGACCCGGTCGAGGCCATGGCTCGCTATTACCTGGATGGACAGGCCGCCGGGGCCGCGGTCTACCAGCGGCTGGCCATCGAGCAGCAGATCGCCAGTATCGGCGCCAAAGGACTCCTGATGTACGGCTATCTGGGCTGTTCCTTCGCCGGAGTGGACCGGGAGATGTTCCGCGAGTACTTCCACGGACGCGGCATACCGGCCCTGAGCATTGAGGGCAGCTTCCAGGTCGGACCGCCCACCGGCCAACTGCTGACCCGCGTCAAGGCTTTTCTGGAGATGTTGTCGTGACCATGGGCACAGCGACGGAAGACTGTACCGTCGATCCGTTAAGTTGGCTTGCCATGTCAACACCATCGATACCTCTCTGGTAAAGAATGATGAACTATCAAGGAGAACACCATGAGCATACGCGAACTCGTGCTGAAAAACAGAAGCTACCGCAGATTCCACCAGGATCATTCCCTTGACCGGGACACGCTGCTCGAATTGGTGGACCTGGCGCGCCTGTCGTCATCCGGCGCAAATCTGCAGTCGTTGAAGTACCTTCTTTCCACGGAACCGGAACGGAACGCCAGTATCTTTGCCACCCTGGGATGGGCCGGTTACCTCAAGGAGTGGAACGGCCCCAAGGTGGGCGAGCGCCCCAGCGGCTACATCGTCGTCCTCTTCGATCAGAAGATCGCCAAGACCCCGTTCTGGGATCACGGCATCGCTGCCCAGAGCATCCTGCTGGCCGCCGTTGAGCGGGGGCTGGGTGGCTGCCAGTTCGGCAACATCCGCAAGGACGAACTGCGCGCATCACTGGGGATCCAGGATCACCTGGAAATCCTGCTCGTGATCGCCCTGGGCAAGCCGAAGGAGGATGTGCGGCTCGTTCCACTCGGGCCTGACGGCGATGTGAAATACTATCGCGACGCACATGGCATACACTACGTGCCCAAACGGGCGCTGAACGACATTATTTATGAACCACATCACCCAAAGGAGGCATAGATCATGGTAACACTGGCGCTGGACAGCAAGGAACTGGCCGAGAAGTATGACGAACTGAGTGATTCCCAATTCGAGAACGGAAAACGATTGGTCGAGAAATTGGGAATCTCGACCGGTCAGACGGTGCTGGATATCGGCTGCGGAACCGGGAGACTCGGATTCCATGTAGTAAACCTGATCGGACCACGGGGAAAATTCTTCGGCGCCGATCCCCTGCCGGAACGGATCAGTATCGCCACGAAAAAGAACCGCTTTCCCAACGCCCACTTCGTGGTCGGTTCCGGCGAAGACCTCGGCTTCGTCCCCAGCGAGAGTGTCGATGCCGTGTACCTGAGTGCGGTCTTTCACTGGATTCCCGATAAAGAGAAGGCTCTGGAAGAAATCAGACGGGTTCTGAAACCGGGGGGTAAGGTAGGAATCACCACCGGCGCGCAGGAGTTGGCCCATACCGCCTGCTTCCGCGTGGTAACCGACAGCGTGCTCAGCCGCAAACCCTATAGCGAGGTGGTCAAACCGGAGGACTACGTTACCGCCAAGCATGGCGTGACCTCCACTCGTCTGGTCGAACTGCTGTTGGCGGCCGATCTCGACATCTCCGGCGTGGAGATCGTTTCCCGAAGGCGCAGGTTTGCCACCGGCGCCCAGATTGTTGATTTTCTTGAGTCGAGCACCTTCGGCAACTACCTTAACCATGTACCGATCGAACTGCGGGATCAGGCGCGGGAGGACATCGTAGCCGAGTTCGAGAACCGCCGTACGGAAGACGGCATCGACTTCCACGGTTACACCATCTTCGGCATTGCCGAAAAGAAAAGCGCCGCCGTATGAGAATGAACTCGGCACCCGGAAAAGAAATCCTCTCCCTTGTCCGTGAAGGCGATTATGCCCATCCGGGTGAGGAGAACGCCATAGATCTGGCATTCGCATCCCTGCCGGCCGATCCGTCCCGGCAGGTGCTGGATATCGGTTGCGGACGGGGCGGTACCGCCGATTATGTCCGACGGCACGGTTGGGGCTCGGTTACCGGAATCGACATCGACGCCGAGACCTTGGCCTCCGCACGGGAACTCTACCCGGAGGTGTCATTTGCCGTTGCCGACGCAGGACGGATCAGCGAACTGTGGCAGTCCCGCTTTGACTTGATTTATCTGTTCAATGCCTTTTACGCATTTCCCGACCAGCCGCGGGCGCTCAGGGAGATGCATGTCGCGGCAAAACCGGGTGCCACCCTCATGATCTTCGACTATACAGGCCGGGACGGATCTCCCCATGATTCGGGCAACGCAAATAACCGCACGCCGTTCACCCACCAGGGCTGGACGCCGCTTCACCCGGATCATTTCCCTGACGATCTTCTCCAGGCTGGTTGGCAGCTCAATTTAACCGTGAATTTTTCGGTGCACTACACCCAATGGTACAAGAATTTGTGCCGCCGTATCCTGGCCAAGCGTGACCAGATCATTTCCGGGTATGGTCAGGAATGGTTCGATTATGTGCAGACCACCTATCAGGAACTGCTCGATTCAATGGAAAAGGGCGCCATAGGCGGTGCGGCCTACTGGGCACGGCGGGTCTGACGGTAAGACAGCGTGGCTGAGCTGACCAAAAGGAAGCAAGCGACGGAAATATGAATTGACATCCTTGAGTTTTTTGCGTAAACATAAAAATATAAAAACTATAGACTAAATTACCGTTTGCTCTGTAATCAGACAGGACAGATGGTCATGGGCTGACCGGATAACCGGAGGTTCCCATCGTGCAGATGCGCGATGCGGACCTCCGGTTTTTTTATTAACCAATCATATGAAAAGGAGAACAGCATGGGTCTGAAAAACGACAAGGTGGTCCCTGGCCGTGAGGACCGGGTGGCGGCCTGCATGGCCCACGGTGGCTGTGCCAGCGGCATCGGCAAGCAGGACAAAATCTGCCTCAAGAACAATGAACGGGGTTTCTCCCAGGCCGGCCTCTGCCAATTGCTGCCGACCCTGGGAATGCTCCTGACCCTGCCGGACACGGCGGTCATCGTGCATGGCGCCATCGGTTGCGGCTCCACCGGATTCGGCATGAATACCAGCATCCGCCTCCACCACCTGCTGCGCGGCAATCCCAACGCCAAGGACAGCCTCTGGTTCACCACCAACCTGGACGAGTCGGATGTGGTCCACGGCGGCGAAAAACGTCTCGAGGAGACAATCCTGACGGTCAATGAGAAATACAAGCCGGCCTCGATTATCGTGCTGCAGACCTGCACACCCTCAATCATCGGCGATGACCTGGTGGGAGTGGTCGAGAAGATCAGGCCGCAGATCGACACGCCGCTGCTCTATTCACACTGCGAAGGCTTCAAGACCAAGGTCTGGGCCACCGGTTACGACGTGGCCTTCCATGCCATGATTCACGGTTTCATCGAGAAAGACAAGGAAGGTCCGCCCCCCCGTAAAGCTCCGCGCAAACCGGGTGAGCGTCCCCAGGTCAACATCATCAACCTGGCTTCCATGGGCAAGCCGGACGAACTGGAACTGGAGCGACTGCTGAACGCCATCGGCATCGATGTGGTCATCGGCCCCAACTTTGCCGACCGGGAGAAGATCCGCCGCATGACCCAGGCAGATCTGAACGTCAGCGTATGCCCGACCCACGACGATTACCTGATCGAGTACCTGCACGAGGAATACGGCATCCCCTACGTGCTCAAGGACATGCCCATCGGTCTCGAAAACACCCGCAACTGGCTGTTGGACATCGCCCGCCATTTCGACCTTGAAAAAGAGGCCCGGGACCTGATCGAAAAAGAGGAGACACAGGCCAGGAAGGCGGTGGAACGTTACCTGCCGGCACTCAAGGGGATCCGCGTCTTCATCTCGGCCGGCGAGTTCCGCGCGGTGGTTACCGGCGGCCTGTTCCAGGAATTGGGCATGGAGATCGTCGGCCTGCGTTCCTACCATCACGACGATTTCGGCACCGACTTCTATGCCCGCCTGATAGAAGCCCAGGGGGGCAAGGACTTTCCCATCGACATCGCCAACTTCCAGCCCTTCGAGCTGGTCAATCTGCTGAAAAAGGTCAAGCCGGATCTTTTCTGCGGCCATGTCTTCGACAATGCCTGGGCGGCCCGGCTCGGCTATCCCACCATCACCATATTCCGCATCTTCGACTACTATGTCGGCTACCGCGGTTTCTACGAAGTCGCCAAGAAAGCGGTCCGCAACCTGAAGAACCACAACTTCAACAAAAAGCTAAGCCAGAATGTGGAAGAAGCCTACCGCGAAGATTGGTACGACAAGAGCCCCTTCGCCTACATCAAGACCGAAAATCCGACCCCGACCGTGGAACCGGAGAGCCTGGCGGCGTGATGCTTTGCTTCCCCCTTTGCAAAAGGGGGATCGAGGGGGTTTGCCGTTAATGCGCCACATGGAATCCCCCCCTACCCCCCCTTTTACAAAGGGGGGAACTAAACAAACCCAAGGAGCAACATTCATGAGCACCCATATAGAACGACCCCGTTACCAATGCGCACTAGGTGGAGCACTGGTAACCATCAACTCCGTCGAACGGGCAGTGGCCATCGTCCACTCAGCCCCCGGCTGTGCGGCCAGCGCCGACGGCGCCGCCACCGTGGGAGGCGGTTACTGGGGCACCACCCTTACCGACGGCCGCGCCACACCCAGCACCAACATAGTTGAACGGGAGGTCATCTTCGGCGGTGAGGAACGCCTGGCCGAGCAGATCGCCGCCACCCTGGAGGTGATCGACGCCGACCTGTACGCTGTGATAACCGGCTGCATGACCGACATCATTGGTGACGATGTCCGCGCCGTGGTAGGCGAATTCCAGCGCCAGGGCAAACCGGTCATCGTTGCCGAGACCGGCGGCTTCAAGGGGGAATCCAATGTGGGCGCCGACTTCATCTGGGAGGCGATCATCAGCCAATACGTCGCCAAGGGTTTGCCCAAGGACCCCAAGCGGGTCAACCTGTTCGGCTTCGTGCCGGCCCAGGATGTCTTCTGGCGCGGCAACCTGATCGAGTTGAAACGCCTGCTGGGGTTGTTGGGAATCGAGGCCAACACCTTTCTGACCCCTCACGACAAGCTGGAGGATTTGAAAGATGCCTCGCGGGCAGCACTGAACATCGTTTTTTCCGACGTGCACGGCATCAAGCCGGCCAAGGTCTTCCAGGAGGTGCACGACACCCCCTGGATCTCCGAGCCGCTTCCCATTGGACCGACAGCCACCGAGGAATTTCTGCGCCGCATCGCGAAACGGTTCGAGGTGGACAGCGAGACCCTGGAATGGGCAATTGCCGAGGAAAAGGCCCATTACTACCGCTTCATCAACCCGCTGACCGACCTGATCAACGACCAGGACTTCCAACGTTTCGGGGTGATCATCGGCAATGCCAACTACACCTATGCCCTGACCAGGTTCATTTACGAGGATTTGGGCTGGATCCCCTACTTCGCAGCCGTGACCGACCTGCTGCATGACGAGCAGCAGGACCTTGTCAGAAAACGGCTTGAAACCATCCCGGCCGACCTGCGCCCCAAACTGATCTTCGAGACCGACACCGACAGCATCACCGAAAGGTTGAACGAGGAACTGGAGAAGGAAAACGACCCCTACGGCACCCCCATCACCCCGGCCTTCGTCATCGGCAGCAACCTGGACCGGCCTTTGGCGGCCGGCATCAAGGCCGGATTCTGGGGCGTATCCTACCCTATCACCAACCGCATCGTCACCGATCAGTTCTACGTCGGCTTCAAGGGCGGCCTGCGCCTGGCCACCGACCTGATCAGCGCACTGGTGGCGAACCGGTAATACAACCCCTTTGCCAGAACAGGATTTCAAGCAACGATCACACGAAAGGACATACCCGTGGGTATAAATCTCGATCTATCCGAAGTACCGATCCGCGAAAACCGGTTGGGCGCCATCACCGGCTACAGCGGCAGCATCAAAGATCTGGCAGGGAGTTCATCGGGCGCGGG
>Ga0326727_10001485_pt1 | contig 86302 bp, 80 predicted proteins | sample MB2enrmetagenome_FD_207643 | JGI IMG/M metagenome (GOLD analysis project Ga0326727, IMG submission 207643) | Lab enriched peat soil microbial communities from McLean, Ithaca, NY, United States - MB29MY | ecosystem: Environmental > Terrestrial > Soil > Wetlands > Peat | place: USA: New York...
TCTTGCTCGCAGCGGTGACCCTCCACCGGGTAATAGAGTCATGTGGCGCGGACTCTCCCGTCTCACCGACATCGAGCTTGGGTTCAATGCGGCCAAACTTGTGGGTAATTGAAAGGTTCACCGGACGGTTACCAAGGAGGGTCAGTTACACTGGTTGTGGCACCGCGGCAAGCCCGGCCGACAGCAAAGCACGTTCCGTGTCCGGGCAAGGCTGAGACCATAACGGCTCTCCTTTTAATGATTGAAGAAAGCCGATATGTCGAAGCTACTGCCACGAGCCTACCCGGCGCTTGCTGCCGGCGGCAAGGTCGTCAGCCCCCAGAGCCTGATGTTTTCAGGACCAGCACCCAGTCTGGGTCCCCGTCCTTGTTCTTTCCGGGCGATGTAAACAGTTGGGTGCCGCTGTTCGCAAACGGCGAGCCGCTGATCGAGTGGTAAGTCCCATTGCTGGGATCGTACCATTGGGCATTCACGGTCGAATTGAACACCGCCAAATCGACTGTCAGCGTCGTGCTGGCCGGGCAGTAAGTGATGGCCGTCGTCGAGCCGTCCCACGCTGTCGTGCAATAGGTAGCCGTGGTCAGATTTTCATTCGAGCCGTTGGCAGTTCCGTAGCCTGCTGTCACCACCTGATGGGATTGGTCGGGGACGAGAGTCCACCATGACAGACCGCTGAATAATGGGTTGATGTACTGGATTTCTAATGCCCCTGGGCTGTCCAGGTAGGACTGCCAGCCGGAAGCAAAGGTCCAAGTATAGTGATTCCCGTAAATCTGGCCCGTCGCCCCGCTCAAAATAGCCCAGTACGCTTGTTCTCTGAGCACGTACACTCCTGTAAGCCCTGGCAAATTCTGGGTGTTGTTCTCGTATTCGTAGTCTGCTTCGCCGAGAAAAACGGGGAGAGTGGGCGAACTATTAAAGGCTTCCAGCGTCTCTCCGTAGGTCTCGCCATAGGTGTACACCAAATCCAGCGATAGAACATTACGGAGCACGGTATCCTGGTTCGAGTAGCTGAACTGGAAATTCAACTCGATGGTTTGGAGATGGTTCTTGTCTGCGCTGGCGATTCCCAGCATGACCTGATAAACGAGATTATTATCGCTCGAACTGCTGCTCCAAGTCTGAAAATCATTCCCGCTCATCCATACGATATTGGGAAGGTTCTTGTAGCGATTGCCCAAGTAGACACCATAGTTGTAAGCCTTGGTCGGCCCATTATTCTCGAGCGTTCCCAGCCAACCTGACGTCTCGATTGGATCAAGAAAAACCACCAAACCGTAAGCTGCCGCAAGCTTGAGCATGGCATCGACTTCAGCAAAGTAGGCGCTGTTGGGAGTTGCGAGATCATAATTCGCTGGGGACGATCCGCTGGTGAAAGGAGCAGTCCCGTCGTAGGCCGTCCCGCTGGCGTTGCATCCCGTCGAGGTGGTACAAAGGAGATTAACCCAGAGAGCATTGAAACCGCGTGCTTGCCGGTCGGCCATGTAGGTGGCCATAAGGCCGGGGGTAAGATTTCCCATGATCGACTGCGGTGCGTCCCCCATGAGGAGAAAGGGAATTCCGTTCTGGTCCACAAGGTAGCGACCGTTCGAGCTCGCCTTGAGAAGTAGAACGATTGCCCCCGTGCTTGTCCCCGTCCCCGCGAGGGTCACCGTCTGGGGGCTGCCGCTGGCGTCGTCCGTAATCGACAACGAGGCCGTGCGGCTCCCGCTGGCGCTGGGTGAAAACGCCACACTAATGTTGCAGTTGCTTCCTGCCGCCACCGAACCGCCGCAGCTGTTCGTCTCCGCAAAGTCGCCGGCATTCGTGCCTGTGATCGCAATGCTCGTCAGGTCCAAGCTTCCGTTGCCAGTGTTGTTCAGCGTCACGGTTTGAGCCGCACTCGCCGTACCGACCGTCTGGCTCCCGAAGGTGAGACTCGTGGGCGAGAGCCTTACGCTGGGCTCCAGCGAGGGAGTCGTGCTGCCTCCTCCCCTGCCATTGCCACTTCCGCAGCCGGACAAGAAGGCTAAGCCAACCAAGAGAACAAGAAGGCCCCGTAATGTGTTGGTCGAACCCTTCCCGAGCATCGTCACACCAGATCCGAGGAGACCCCGTCGTGAACTAGGTTTGGCCAATTCAGACTGCTTTCCTTGCGAACCCAAGCCTGCCTTTGGTAACGACCGTGCCGTCCACAGTCACGAGCCCCTCCACAAGAGCTGCTTCTCCGGTCATCTTCACAATTGTTACTTCTAGTATCATGGTATGTCCCGGGTGTACCGAAACGAAGAATCTCATGTCGTTAATGACAGCCAGAACCAGGAACTCGCCCTCACTTACACCTTTGCCGGTGGTTTGGCTAAAAAGGATAGAAGCGCATTGCCCGATCGCTTCGACAATGAGGGTACCCGGCATGATCGCATAGTCGGGGAAATGGCCAAGAAACTGAATTTCGTTACCGGTAACATTTTTGACGGCTTTGATTCTCTTGCCAGGTTCGAGCTCCAGCACCCTGTCGACCATGATGAGGGGGAACCGTTGCCGAAGGTAGGTCTTGATTTCCTCAAAGGTCATTGTCATATGCTAGCCTCAAGCTAATCGACCAAGTTGCGGAAAGTCAGCGTCGGCGCAAAGTCATTGCTACGGCGCGGGGAAGGAATCGGGTGCCGGGAAGGGGAGAACTGGCATCGCTGACGAGCCGGGTTACACGAAGGCCGACGTCCTCCGCCATTTTCAACGGTTGGCTCTCCTGATTGTATTCATAGATGTGGTCCCGTTGGGCGGATTCGATCGCCGTGCTGAAGAAGACCAAACCGTCCTTAGCCAGAAGGTGGGAGATGGCTCGGAAGAGCGGCCGCGGATCCTCCAAATGTTCCGCGAGCATCGCGGCAATTATGCCTTGATACTGGCCGCTCTTGCTTGCCCCTTGTATCGCGAGGGCGTCCTTGACTTCGAACTTGACTCGGCCGGCATGTCCTGAGGCCGCAAGAATGCGATTGGCGACGGCGACCGCCGGCGGGCTGATATCAAATCCTTCAAGTTGAAGGTCCGGCCGTTCCTCTGCCGCAAGCAAGCTGAGTACGCCGTGACCTGACGCGAGCTCCAAAACCCTGGCGTTGGGCGGCAACAATTTCAGAAAGTCGTCTCGGTACATCGCGATGTGATTCACCATCGAGGGCCAAAATGGGTAGATGAGGATAGCCGCCCACATATAGGGAACCATGTACCCTTCGTCCTCATACACTTCGGAGACGACATTGTCCAAGGCTTGAGGGACATACTTGCCCGCCTGCTCGTAGGCTTGCTGCGCCTTCGCGACTCCCAGGCAATACCGGGCGTAGCCTCGCGCCGCGTCCTCGAATGCCTTGTCGCCATAGGCGGCCTGTGCCCAGCGGGCCAGGGGGTCTAGCAGCCACGAACAAAGGTCGTGGTTAGCTTGAATAGTTGCCCGGGCCGCGGGTGCAAACATTTTCGCCTTCCGGTCCATAGCTTCCAAGAATGCATTGGCGTCTGCCATTGATTCCGTCCTCCCATGAATTCCTTCATCCCGTCGAGGGCACGTGCCGGACAACGCGCACCATAGGTCTGATGAGGTCAACCCCGTCCCAGGGCGGGGCAAAGACGTGCATGCGCCCGAGCTTCACGATTCTATCCACGCCTCGACTCGCAGCCAGCGAAGCGAGCTCCTCTTCTCTCGCCGGGTCAGCCATGGCCAGCCCAAGGGTTTGCACGTTACCGTCAAGTTTTTGCAAGGGCTGTCGCAAGTCGTCGACCTCGAGAACGGTCAGTGTTTTCCCCTGGGTTGGCTGGGGGATTTCTGACCCGCTCCCGACGAGAAGCGTCCAATCCGGTCCGGTGGAAAAAACCGCGCGATGCGCGATATCGTCCAGCAACCAGGAGGCCCGAGCCTGGCAGATGGCGGACGTCAAGCCGGCCGGGATGGTCAGTCTGGGATGCAGGCGGTTTTCATATTCGAATGCCGTCTTGAGCGTTTGCACGAACTCGTCGCAGCAATGGCCCGGCTTCTTCTCCAGAAAGAGCACTTGCGGTGATGAGCACGCCTGTTGGTCGAACTGCCAAACGTCCCGCGCGATGCGTCTGCACCATGACTCCCGCTCCTGCACGTTGCACCAGGAATCCGCATCCATGGCGGCTACGGAGATTCGAGGGCCGAAGACCGCCAGCCTGGCCCAATGCGGAAAAGGCAGGCCGCGGACCTCCAAAACCGCTTCCGCACCCCCCCATACCATCGCCCCGTCGACTGCGCGTGCCATCGCTTCCTGCAAGTCCCGGCGGGCATGGTCGAAAACCAACAGGCGGACCCTCCGCGTCAAAACCCACTTGCCGTCGACTTGCTTCAGTTTGGCGATGATTCGCCGGGTAAGGTCGTCCAGTCCGCTGGGCACCCGCACCAGGCAAGCATTGCCGCCCAGCAAAGCGCACGTCATTGACAGCATGGGTTGGATCTCGATGTTTCCGGCGGGCCAGTGGCCGACCACACCCAGTGGGAACGCTTTGAGCCTGGCCCGGCCATCCTCCATCCATGCCCCATCCAGCGCCCTATGCCCGAGTTCTCTGACGATGATGGGTTCCAGTGTCCCGCGCCTTAGCCACATGCGCAGGAACTGAACGCCGGGGATGTCGATGGTTTCACGTTCCCCCAGGACAGCAGCCCAGGCCTCGAAGACCTCCAGCACGCTTTGCGGAGTGATTTCAGCCGCATCGACGGTCTCACGCAACTCCCTCGCCGCGGCTGAGATATCTTCGGGCCTTTCGATGTTGCGGACGAGTTCAATCATCGAGGTATCCATGAATCAGTTAGACTGTTGCCGTGTCCGTTCAATGTTCCCGCAACCACGCACTTCGGCCTTCTCCACCCGCCCCATAAACCGAAAGCAAGTCCCGCGCCTCCCGCAACGGCATCCATCGTAAGTCACGATCTCAGCAAGATCTTCCGTGAGCAGAAGGTGTCCGGGGAAGCTGGTCGGCAACGCGCTGCACACCTCAACGATGCCCGGTTGCCCTTCTTCGACAGGCTGTAGTGTCAGCGGGTCTCGAACGATGACGTCCCCGTACACGGGAACATGTTTGTTCCCTTCAGCGCAATCAGGGTAGATGATGCCCACGTTCTCCACCATGCCGTAAAAATCGATGACACGGTCGGCGGGACATCCGAAGACACGAGCTAACCCCTCATTGAAGGTTTTTTTATCCACAGCCTCCTTTTGCAGCAACTTCCAGCCGCCGCTGTGCAGGATGTGTAGGTCACCCATACCGAGGCAAATGTTCTCCGCGCGCAGGGGCTTAACCAAGTATTTCCAAAGAATGTAGGTGAATCCGTAAACCAGCACAACAGACTTGCGCTGAGCTTCTGCAAAATGCAGAAGCTTATCTCGATCCAGCGTGAGATCCCCATCCCCGTCGGGTTTCAGGCAGTAGGTAACCTCGCTGGCGAAGGGCCGGAGACCCTGGATGGCGGCGCCACGCGCCCCCATTTCCGGACCGCCTGCGACCGAAGCTGGCACATCGACCACCAGATAAGGCCTTCGATTCGAACCTATGAAGTCTTGCGTAATGTTGACGACCCCTTTGGTCATGCGCCTCGAGGTGGGCGAATCCAGGGCGATCCGGCTTGGAACCTGCCCCGTCGTGGAGCTTGAAGTCAGGGTTTTTTTAATCTCGTGTGGCTCTACCAGCGATAAAGGAGGTTGTGCTTTCAGAAGCCCCACGGGGAGATAGGGCAGGTCGGCCAGTCTCCGCGCAGAGCGTATGTCCGTTGGCCAGTGCTGAAGGTAATTTCGGTACCTGGCGTTCCTGGCGCATGCATACTCCAACTCGTCTTTCAGCAAATCCAGAAGTTCGGACTGCTGCTCTTCAGGGGTCAGACCGTAAGGTGGGATTGCGAGTAATTGGTCTATTCTGTGCGCAAGTTCATCCACAAGCTCAACTCGCCTTAGGCAGGGACGCTCGGGACACCTTTCCCCGGGCTGTCTTGGGTATTTCCGAAACGATGTTTATCGATTCACAAGTCCAATACGTGGGCAGGCTGTGGCGCACTCGATCGACAACCTCTTTTGCTTCTTGGTCCGGCACGATATACAGAGCCAGCGCTTCGCCGGATTCCGGGTGCGGCACAGAGGCGGCTGCGCATTCGTAGACCCCACGTATAGCCGCCACCTTCGCTTCAACCTCGGCGAAGCTGACACGCACTCCGCGCATCTTGAGAAAGGTACCCTTGCGCCCGTCAATCCAGATGTATCCGTCCACATCCAGATGGGCTAGATCGCTGGTTCGCAGCCAGCCATCATTGAAGACGCGGCGGCTCTCTTCCGGTTCATTCAGGTATCCCAAGGTGATCGAGGGGCCTCTGACAATGAGCTCACCGGACTGTCCAGTGGGCAGTTCTCTCTCATCTTTGTCGACAATGCGAACCGTTAGGTTGTCCAACGGGCGGCCCGCACTGCCCAGTTTCTCGTCCAAAAACTCGGGATCAAGACAGGAAATGCGAGCGGTCGCCTCCGTTTGACCGTACATCACATAAAACTTCGTCGCCGGAACAGCGGCGCGCATCTCTGTGACACGTTGCGGTGCCAGCGGCCCTCCCGCCTGCAAGAATCGTCTGAGGGTGGGCATCGGGATTGAACGGAGATTCGATCGGCGCAGGAGGATGTTGTAAACTGTCGGCACACCTGCGAACGTCGTGCATTCGTACTTTTGGATCGCGTGCAGCACCTTGTCGGGAAACATGAACCGGGAGTCAAATACCACGCCTCCACCCTGGTACAAATGAGTGTGCAGGACGCTGGCCCCAAAGCAATAGCTGACGGGCATGATGAGCATCGCTCGCTCATCCTTCAGAAGCTTTTGGCTGCGTATGATTGCTTCCGTATTGGCTGTCAGGTTCCCGTGGCTAACCATCACAAAGCGCGGCACTCCTGTGGAACCCGATGTTGCCACAAGCAAGGCAAGATCGCTCTCCTCACAAGGAGCGGGTGGCATCGGATCCCGTCGTTTCTCCATAGGGCAGCCATGGAGCGCCAGAACTCCCATACATGTAATGCCTTCGACGCGAGAGTTCTTTTCCGTCCACACCGCTCGCGCGCCAGTTCCTTTTAGCAACTCAGGAAGAGATGAAATCAGGACCCTCTCCTCTACCGGGACAGGCACCACCCCTGCGTACATCGCGCCCAGGTAAGCGATGCTGCTGGGAGGAGACAGAACACACCCGATAAGGATCCGATCACCCGCCTTCAATCCGGCAGAAAGCAGCCTAGCGCCGAAACTGAAAATGAGTTGAGGAAGATCGCAGGGGAGAATTGTTTCACCTGTGGACGCATCAATCAGGTAAGAATGGTCCCCCAACCGCGATGTCAACTGCCCGGCGAAATTGCATTCAGGAGTTCTTGTCATCAGCTCCTCGTCCGCAATTACAGTTTTGAATTGACGATTCGTACAATTTCCCGCACGTTTTCCATCTCCATGAGATCGTCGACGTCGAGATTGATGCCAAAAGCGTGCTCCAGCCTGCTTGCCAAGTCCAAGTGCCCCACCGAATCCCATGCTGGAACTTCGTTTGGCGTGGTGTCCAAGGAAATGAGTTGTGCGTCTACCCCAAATGCCTCGTGGAAAACTTCCTGGACTTTGGTTAAAACATTATCCATTCTCTTAGCTCCCCAACATTAAATATAGAAACAACCCGGAACACTTAACCTAGGTTAACTTATCATTCGAATTGCCTTCTCGCAAAAGGCCAAAGGCACCGCAACCCCTGGTACTATCCCACGATTCCAGCACCCCCGTCTACAACAAGTGCATGGCCAATGATTCCTGACGCTGCTCCTGAACAGAGAAATTGGGCGGCCAAGGCTACCTCCTCTGGCGTTACTAAACGCTGGGCCGGCGTGCGGCGTATTGCAGTTGCAATTCGCTCCACTCCTTCCGGGAGCGTTTTCCACACATCGGTTGCTATGGTGCCAGGAACCAGAATGTTTACGCGAATCCCCCGCGGCGCCAGTTCGACAGCGAAATGCCGGGCGAGGGCTTCGAGTGCGCCCTTGGATGAGCCCACCAGGGAATAGTACGGCAAGGCACGCTGCGCCCCCATCGAACTGACCGCCAGTACGCTGGATCGTTCCGCGAACCGACTTAGGAGAGCCTTCGTCAATTCGAAGAAGGCGCGTACATTGAGCGCAAACGTCCAGTCAAAGTGGCGTGTGGTAAGCTCAGAAATGACACGATGTGCTCCGGTTGCCGCACAATAGACTAGCCCGGTAAGAGGCTTGCCAGCATCTTGGATGGATCTTTCGATTTGTTCAAGGCCTTGGGGACTAGTGACATCGGCCCGACAGAGGAGGATGGGCAACCCTTCCCGGTCAGCCATGGCTTTGAGATCATCCGCAGCTTTTTGATTGCGGAGGTAGTTTGCCACCACTGAAGCCCCCGCCCGCGCAAAGCGTAGTGAGATCGCGCGGCCAATTCCTCGTGTGCCACCGGTAACGAGCACCCCGCCTGAAAGAGCAAACAGGTTCTCCATAGTTCTTCCTTACTGCCTTCGTTTAGTTTTAAGGAACCCTTCTCTCTTCCATTGGAACGACATGCTTCTTGTTTGGAGCGAGACGGGCGTCCATGCCGATAACCCTTTACCAACCTTTCGCTGAAGTAGCGAGGGCAGACCCTCCCGCATGGGAGCGCTGCGCGGCAGTGTGCATCGGGTAGACCGTGACGTCGCCGGCGATTTCAATTGGCCCGCCGGCAGCGTGCTCTCGCGCGTAAGCATAGTATTCCGACACTCGTTGATTCGTGAAAGGGGGGGCTAAAGCCTCCATGTTCTGGAACACAACCAAGTCACACTCACGGATCGATCGAAAATCCTGGTCAATAGGCACATCGTAGACTGCGCGGTAAGCCAGGCTTTCCACCTCGATGGCAGGCCGTGGGCGGGCGACAGCTATCGAAAGCAAAACCAACTGCAGGTTGAGCGTGGGTCCGTCGGTCGCTAGGAGAACCCGCGTGGCGTTTCGTCGACCTGCCTCGGCCAGGACTGCCTCGGCCCGATGTATGCACTGTCGATTCAATCGATGGCTCATCGGCAAGCCTGCCACTGCCAGCCCGAAGAAGGCCGAAAGGGCAGCAGCAACTGCAGGCCTTCTAGAGGTCACGCAGGCCCTATTAGAAACAAGCAGCCCGAGCAGAAAAGGCGGCGCAATGATTGCAGGAAATAATAACCGGAGCTCTCGGTTTCTGCTTGCCAGACCGATCATGCAATAGCCGACCAGAGTCAGGAGGGGGACCAGGTCGGTCTTCCACTTCATGGCGGGACGTTTGAACACCAGGTATAAGACGCAAATGACAGTGAAAGCGCCTGACAGTGCCAGTCCGGGTACATCTCGAATCGTGTTGCGTAGAAACTCAACCAACGACACGTAGTAAAAGGGCGCATCGCGGCCGAAAGAGGCTGCCCAGCCGTTTCGCAGCGAGGCCCTTCCATAAAGAAGCCAATAGATGGCAACAGGGGTCAAGCACATGATAAGCGAGCCCAACGCGCGGAGAGCGCTCCCGATTCCAACTCTGCGGCTGCGCATGGCAAATAGGATTGGAATAGCCAGAGAGATAAAATAGAAGAAGCTCACCTTTGTAATTGCGCCCACCGAAAGGACCGTCGCCCATAGCAGTCCACGCTGCAAATCCGCCCTGATCGAGAAGCTCCCGGTTGCAGCTTCGTACGGAATGAGGAGCACTACAGCCAAGGCATTCCAAGCCAAGAGGGAATCCGCCATGAAGCCCGTTGCAAAGGCGTGGGCCTCGGATTTGGCCGGGTACGGTCCCAACGCCGCGAATACACATATGCTGGCAGCCACGAGGGGAACTGGTTTCATACCCGAACCGAGCATCAAATAGAGGGAAAGCGCTACAAAGAAAGATGTAAGTGCGTTCAGTGTAATAAAGCATTTCCCGGCCGAGTCCCAGGACATTATGGGGTTCCACGGCAGGCCCAATAATGTCATCACTGGAGGGCGTATGCTGCGCATCGCGGAACCTAGCCTATGAATGTCGGCTGACCAGAGGGCCCGGTTGGCGTTTATGGATCTGGTCAGATAGTCTGCATCATCCCACCTGAATGAGTATGGCTTATAGCTTATGACGGTGGGGGCTATGCAGAGAACAAATACGCCGACCGAGAGCAAAAGCTTCCTATTGCGTATAACAGCAAGCATTGCAATGATCACAGGCAAGCGCGATTAGCATACAGTGTCAAAATACCGACTGCAAAAGGCTGCTGTTTGGAGACGGTTCGAATCTTGGATCCATCACTAAAAAACGCGCCCAAGTTGCGAACCCAGTGGGGGGACAGCGGAAGCCGAGGCCTGCGCTGGCCCAGCACGAGCTCGTCAAGGCTGAGACGATGACCAGCCTTGTGGAACTGGGATGCCCGTGACTTCCCCGAACTGGCTGGCCGGTCAAAAAACAAGTTCGCTAGCCTAAATTCAATGTGGTTCCCATTGGGTTTCGTGAGAGAGATCTCCGGATGTGGCGAAGCAATATAGAAGCTATTCGCCCTGGTTGGCCTATCCCGGAAGTGAGTTGGGTTGGACCACTACCTTGTTGCATCCCATTCCCGGGCGCGAGCACCTGTCTCGTTTTAGCCCATGTAACTGGCCTAGTATCGAGAGTCGGCGACGAGAAATGGCGGACCGAGCACTCCACAGCGCAAAATTTGCCGGACACCGCCCAGGCGGCTGGACGCGCTTGTGGGCCGGCTGTCCGAAGCGGCGCGATTATCTGGGATGGCTATATCCTTTTGGAGCGGTAGTTCGTGGCAGGCGGTAATACTCCTTGATCTGCCCGGCCGGCGCCCAAACCGAGCACTTGTAGTAGAACCTCCGTGGCGCGTTCAGCGCCAGCATCCATTGCCCCCGCCCTCGCAAAGCGTAACGAAATGGCACGGCCAATTCCTCGTGTACCGACTTTAACCAGCACTGCGCCTGAAAGAGCAAACAGGTCATCCATGCTTCTTCCTACGATGCAATATCCCCCCCGTTACAAGAGGTTGTGCGGGAATTTCGGCATAGGTCGTTCGACCCAGGTTTCAGAAAATCAGCCTCATACGACATTTTGTCGTATTTTCCCGCTTCCAACGCTCGATGACAACGACGACCGACGGATCCGGGCGAGATAGCTTCCCTTCGCCAAGCTCATCGTTCGACTAGCACGCCTTACGGCGCGGTATTGGGTTCTCTGTTAGCGTTTCCCTCCTGCCACTGCCGGTACAATCCTGCAATACTCCCCATCTTCTCCCAGACAACAAGCTTGCGGTGGTACCGCTTACGCGGCTCTAGGGTTATCATCCAACGCACCATCCACGTTGCAGTGCTACAAAGGAGGTGCAGTCGCGGCTTTCCGAAAAGCTTGGCCTCCCCGCGGCCCCAGTCGAAGCACCGACCGAGGAAGTATGCCCTGCGGATCCGGTCTTCCGGGATAGCGACGCAAACAACGGCTGATGGTTCGTAGCGCAGTTTTTCACCCGCTGCCAACACTCGACTCCCGAATTCGGTGTCGTCAAAAAGACGGGGCACTTTGCCGTTGGGGCTTGGACCCAGGTCCGCGCGAAAGCCCCCGTACTTTTCAAACATCTTCTTTCGAAAAGCCATATTGGCTCCGTAGGGAGGCCGCATTAGTCGCTTGGCCTCTTCACCCTCGTCGAAAGCAGGAAAGTAATGGCGCGCGTACGGCCCTTCGATGGACAGCCATCCGGGAAGCGGCGAAGGCCATCGCAAAACAATGCGTCCCCCGGCCCCGGCCCACTCATCCCCGTGCAAGGCTTGAGTGAGGTTTTGCAGCCAAGTCGGCTCAACGGTGGTGTCATCATCCAGGAAGGCCAGCACATCCCCCCGAGCCTCGCGGCAACCAGAATTGAGAGCAAACGACTTGCCGGGTTGGGGCTCAAAGAGGTATCCGAAACGCCCGGGAAAGCGGCGGCAGAATTCCTCGACGACCTCGCGCGTCTGATCGGTCGAATTGTTGTCCACCACTAGCACTTCCCACTCGATTCCTTTGGGAAGCGTCGACACTGCCAGGCTATTCAATGTGTTCCCTAAGGTTCCGCAACCGTTCAACGTACACAGAATCACTGTGATGTTCACGGCACGTCACGCGTCCTTCTGCGCTTGTCTGTTTGGGCCAGGCGGTAATATTCTCTAATCTGCCCGGCTGTCAGCCAGACCCAACACTTGTTGTAGAACCTCTTTTGCGGATTGAGCGATAGCATCCATCGCCCCATTCTCTCCCCCATCACAATGGTCCCGAGCTTCAAAATGTTGAAGTAAGGGCGGGGTACCCTCAGAATCGCAGGACCTCGTCCCCATTCCCGGACGAAAGCCCTGCCAAAGTCGAACCACCATCGTAGAAAGTATTCTTTATTGACTCGGTGTTCAGGGGGTGGGTGATATACAATGGCTGACGGTTCGTACCGGAAGCGCTCTCCGGCGGCCATCAACCGGCGGCCAAATTCTGTGTCCTCGTTGCGAATCTCGCTGCCGGGCCCAGGCCCCAAATCGGTTCGGAAGCCACCGTATTTCCGAAACATGTCCTTGCGAATGGCCATGTTTGCTCCATAGGGAGCCCGGTCCAACTCACCTGGTCTATCGCCTAGATCGAAGTATGCACAAAGAATTCCTCCCATGCCTAGCGGACCGCCAATCGCGAGCCAACGAGGGAGTTCGAAAGCGCCCGCTGGAAGAATACGCCCTCCGGCGCCGGCCCATCCGCCGCCATGCAAACCCGCCGTCAAGTTTTGGAGCCATGAGGGGGCAACAATTACGTCATCATCTACGAAAGCAAGAATTTCGCCTTGTGACTCTCGAATTCCGGTGTTGAGGGCATATGATTTTCCCTGCTGTGGCTCAGACGTGTAGCGGAAGCGGCTGGGGCGCCGACGGCAAAAGCTCTCCACTACCTCGCGCGTTTGGTCGCGCGAGTTGTTGTCCACCACCAGCACCTCCCATTCGCTCGAACTATGAAGCACTGAGGCTGCGACACTATCCAGCGTCTTCCTTAAGCTTGCGGAACGGTTGAATGTGCACAGAATAACCGTGATGTTCAAGGTTCGTTTCACCCTGCCAGTGTTTTTTTGAACCAGAGGCAGCCTTTAGAGTGCCGAGTTGCTACCCTCTCCCTTCGACAAAATGCAGTTACCCCACTCGCGCGTCGGACCGAATTCCCACCTCGCTTCAGGGCTATCAGTGCGAGCTCACTGGCTTTTCCCAGCGATAGATTGTGATCTTTTTGTTAGGAGACGTACCAACCTCGTAGATCGGTTGAGCGCGCTTATCTGGGATACCGTGCTCGACCCAATCCGCCACTTCCGGAGAGTCACTCGAGAAATGAGAATCGACCTCAATGAAGTCCACATTCTTCGAATCAACGTACCGCAATGTCCGGGCTGATTCGGCAAAGGGCAAGCCAACAAGAGTGCCTTGAGCGTAGTACGTGAATATTGTAGTTGGCGCGGCGATCCGTTTAGGGCCGGGACTAAGCTTATTGAGCCAAATGCCCGCCTTTTTAACATCCGCGAAATCCGCCCTCTCGCTCAGAAAAAACCAATTGGCCCGCGTGCCGGCAAGAGCCACATCAAAAATCAAAAGCAGCGCTATCACTTCGACAAACAAACCCGCCCATTTAGGCGACGGCAGAAGTCGCCCCTTGATCGAGCATACAAGACCCCGCGTCCACTGACCCAACTCTTCAATCCCCTTGGCTGTCCAAAGGACCCCAAATGGGAGTAAAGGGAGAATGTACCGGAACGATACATCTGGATTGGTCAAATTTAGAAAAAGAACCGAGATCATCATACACACGATGATCCCTTCATAGAATAAACGCCGCTGGTTCCAAGATTTTCGAAACACTCCTATGACCACCAGTACCAAGGGCAAAGCCCCCCCAAAAGCACTGTCACGAAGCAGCCGAAACACCACCTCCCGGTTGCGTTTGGCCGTCGCCAACAAGGTTCGAGCCTTCTCGGCGATGGAGTGGGGACAAGGTGTCTGCGAGGCAAAGCGGAACGGATCCAATAAAGGTCCGGCGACGGTCGCGTCCGGAGCGAGGCCAAAAGCCGCCTCAGTGAAACTCATGCCTGACCGCATCCGGCATCCTATCGTATAGTTAATGTTCCACTTTCCCTCCAGGCGGACCTGCCCCGTTTTAGCGTAAAGAAATCCTATGTAGGGTGCCGCAAACAGCAGAAAGGTCACAAGTATGACCGCACTTCCCCGCCCAGCCTCCCGCCGGGAGACGCGCCCAAGAACAGCACCGGCCCAAAGCGCGGCTACGAAAAACACCGGATAGGCAAAGGCTTCGGGGCGGCATAAATAGGCTAACGATAGGCAGACACTCAAGAAAACAAAGTCTCTGTTTCTGCGAGATTCCAAAGAGGACATCCCGAAGTAAACACCCGCCAGAAGCAAGGGAATATACACATTCTCGTTGTAGATTGAACCCGAAAGCGCGATAAATAAGGGATGAAACGCCACTAGCGCGGCACCAAGCAACGCGACGTGATCGCCGTACATGCGGCGTGCGATAAAAAACACCGGGACGATAAGTGCTGTGCCAAAAATAAGTGTAATGATATGAGCTGCCAGTTCAGCGTCTCTAATCAACAGGTCGAGCCCAACTGTCAACACCGGGAAAAAAGGTGCGTACATGGTTTCAGGACCCTGGAAGTTTCCCCTGAGTCCGTTGCCTGCCGCCAGGTTTTGTGCCATTCGGACGTACTCTGCGCCTTCGCCACTAATCACGGTGGCATTGGACGCCATCCATAGGATACGCAGGGTGAGTGCGATGATCATGATGAGGATGAGCGGCCTATAGTCGGTCCTACCCACCGCCTTACGCGCAAAGGCTGGATTTGAACTTGTATGTTGAATCGACGGATTCATAGTTTGAGGCGGCATTGATGTGCTGACCGCTCCGCTATTGCTCTTCTGCAAGCCGAAAAGAACCAAAGCCTTCACGACACATGATGCCACCGGCGCGTCTTGCGAAGGACTAATTCCAGACCTGGCCGGAACCCCACAGGATTAAACATGCGTCCGGGACCTGCTGGGAGCAAGAAATTGAGTAAAGTGAGCTAGCGAACCTCACAGGTTGTACAAATCTCCGTGTCGGCGAGGGCGCGTTGAGTCGGAGGACCGTGCGCAGCTAGGTTCCTCAGTTGGGCGGAGTTTCCGGCCGATAGACGAATTTGGCGTTGGGGCAATTGAAGGTGTGGACTAACCTGTAATTCTGTTCAATGGCATCCACCACCGACTTCGGCCATCGATCAGGAGAGTATATATTACTTCGATCCTTCACACCGAATCGCAAAACAACTAGGTCGATCTGACGCGAGCGAATAAGGTCAACGATTTCGGTATCGGGCCAACCGCCGTGGACGATCATTTGGCCCCAACTGAAAGGGTCCATTACGACAGGTAGTTTCCCAGCTAAGACCACAGCACCAGAATTTTCGGAGAGGATGGCCCTGCCAGGGTAATCCTTCACGTATTTGTAAGCCTGCCTGCACTCGGTAAACTCCTTGTTTGGATCCGGAGTGGGGCTGTGAAGACCGACAACCACCATCAAGGCCAGTGCCCCAGGCATCAGCGTGGAAACAAAGTCCCGAATTTCGGAGGGCGTTCGCAGATAGCTATAGGCCAATCCCGCACAGCAGCAGAGCGCCGCGTTCCATTCCAGGAAGTAATTGGAGGTTGCTCCTAGCTTCCCCGCGCTAAGTAGCGCCAGAAATGACAAGCCGAGATAGATAAAGGGAAGGGAGAGTTCAGGGCGAGAGCGCAGGTAATACACAAGCGCCAGCGCCAAGGCCACTAGGAGGTAGTCTGATCTCAGCACGTCGTGCATCCAACCGAGCGCGCCTGTCAGACTGTAAGGGTGAACCGCCGTTGCCCACACTGTGTCGAAGGCAAACCACCCGTGGGTTTCTCGCTGAACCCACAGGAACACCATTTCCCCCAGAGCCAGACCGCTTGCGGCGAACCACGAGGCTTTCCGAGTCTCCTTTCTGAAGACGGAATACAGGAAGCAAGCCAGAGGTGCCGACACCAGCAGAAACTTACAGAACAAAGCAGCCACGAAGAACGGGATCGAGAGGTACCAGCGGCGGAATCTTGCAAAGATATAAAGGCCAGTCAGGGAAAGAGAGAGTCCGATTAAGTCTACGCGAAAGAGGGGCAACCAGAACTGAACGACGGGTCGTGACAAATAGAGGAGGCCGAATCCCAGGCTGACCAGCCGCGTGCCGCCCCAGTGGCGCACCAGAAGTGCGACAATTACCGCACACCAGATGCCTGAGGCAACAACGAAGACCCTAGGTGCGGTGAAGCTGACGCCGAAGAGCTTCACGCACAGACCCGCGATATAGAATGGCAGCGGGCCGTAGGGATTGATGACGTATGGGAGCTCAGTTGCCGCAGGATAGGGGGACAACCCGTGAGCCACCTGGACGCTCACGCCTAAAAGGGGCCCTTCTACGAATTCCAAAGCATAGGGAAGTGGCACACTCAGAACAGCGTGGACGATTGTAACCAGGCATCCCAAGGCCGCCGCCAACAAAAACAGAATTTCGACCTTTTCAAAGACCAGGCGGCTTCTCAGGATATACACCTCCTTGGTTCCGCACATGAAGTGCATATTTGCGGCGCTTAGGACTTCGGCTGGTGGCGATGCCTCCCTCGCAGTCGATGATTACGGCCACTTTTATAAGGTGGATGTCTGTCGCTTGCTGGGTTGGTTTCATACCACACCCGGGAGGAAGCTAGTTTTAGAGGTGTGGAAGGATAGTAGAAAAAGCAAAGCCCCGGTGCCAGCCGGGCCCTGAGAGGTTCTCATTCCGTGCGAATCCGAAACGACGCGTGGGACAGTCTTGTCATCTCGTCAATCCTCAAAATACCGTGAAGCATTTTCCCATGACCTGCTTTTCTTCTTGTTGTGCATAGGCACCTACGGAATGCGAAGGGCTTTGAAAATAGCAAAGGATAAGGTGCTGCCCCTTCGCCTTCCGAAACCGATACGAGGAACCCTTCGGAATTTATTCGATACCGGAAGAAAAAACAACGCAAGGATGGTACCCCCGAAGTCAGTTTCCCCCAACCGCCTAATTGGGCTAACCGCTAGCCCACTTGCACTAGGAATTGCCCTCCACAGGCCGACCGAGCTGTCGCTCATGGGCACAAGCATGGCAGGTCGATAGGACGGAAGACTTGCTAGCAAAGCGCGAAGAGCTCATCTATCCGAGCCCGCGGCTCGGGTCAAAGACAAACCCACAGACTTTAGCAGACCGGCAACACGCGCGGCGATCGCTTCCTCTGTCAGCCCGTGACGGGATCGCATATACTCTTGGCTGCCGATGTGAGGCGAAAACTCAGGCGGAATTCCGATTCTCCTGAAGGCAGCCTTATTATCGTCCGCTTCCGCCAATACCTCGGAAACCGCGCTCCCCAATCCCCCAATGATGCTGTGTTCTTCGACGGTAAGGATGGCCCGAGTCTCGCGCGCCGCAGCCAGAACCGCTTCTGTATCCAGGGGTCTCAGAGTATGCATGCTCAGGACCCTTGCTTCGATCCCCTCTTTCGCCAGCCTTTCGGCCGCGCGTACGGTGGGCAGAAGAATGCCACCAGTGGAAATGAGCGTAGCATCCCCCCCCTGCCGCATGAGGATGGCTTTGCCAATCTGGAAATCGATGGGTGCGCGGTGCACAGTCGGTTCCCCCGCTTTGCCTAGGCGTAGATAACACGGCCCTGGATAGTCCTTCACCGCGCGGGTCGCCGCGCGGGCTTCTACAGGATCTCCCGGCGCAACAACCGTCATTCCCGGCAGGGCACGCATTACAGCTAGATCCTCGGTGGCATGGTGAGTAGGACCCATCGAACCATAAGCAAACCCTCCGCCAACGGTAATGATCTTCACATTCGCGTTGTGGTAGCAGACATCGTTGCGAATATGCTCCAAGCAACGCAGGGTCGGAAAATTGCCGAGTGAGTAAGTAAAAGCTATCTTTCCACTGAGCGCCATCCCGGTGGCAAGGCCGGTCATGTTTTCCTCCGCCACGCCTGCGTTGATGAATTGGCGGGGCAACAGCTCCATGAACGGCGTGACCACTCCGAATCCTAGGTCACCAGTAATGAAGACAATGCGTTCATCCTGTTTGGCCAGCTCAAGTAGTGTCTCAACACAAGCGTTTCTCATTAGGAGCTTGTCGCGCGAGGGTAGAGATCGAATTACCAGTGGGGGTTCGCTCCCTTCCGTCATAGTGTCTGGAAGCCTCTCTGTCATTGCAATGGACCTAAAAATGACAACCCTGTCTCCCAGGTGGCCGCACTACTTTGAGCTGCTCGACATTTGCTGGCGATACCAATCGATGGTTTGGGAAAGGCCCTCCGAAAGCGGAGTCGTCGCTTTCCAGTCGAGCGTCCGCAATGCGGTTACGGTTTCCGCACAGCGGACCGTTTCCATCTTTCGGTCCGCCAGTGCACCGAACAGCGGAGCCGGAGATTGTGGAATCAGCTGGTGGATTTGTTCGATGACATCCCGCACGGGCACCAGACAGCCGGAACCTAGGTCGATGACTGCCCCGATAGCTTCCGGCCTGACAGCTGCGGCAAGAAATGCTGTAACCACGTCCTGCACGTACACCCAATCGACCGGCCTGACCCCCGAAGAGAGTTTGGGAGGTTCGCCTTTCAGCAGCGACAAAATCGTGTGTGGGATCAGCTTGAAGGGTTTCTGGCCTGGTCCGTAAGCCATAAATAGGCGTAACATCGTCACCGGCACACCGTAGAGCTGATGGAACATCAATCCGTAGTATGTGCATGACGCCTTGGCAGCAGCGTAAGGTGAAGAGATGGTAATGGGCCTGCCGTCGTGGACGGGCTCTTCCAAAGAGGCCACCAAAATCACTCGGCTGCAGCGGCACGATTTCGCCGCAAGCAGCGCGTTGACCGTGGCGAACAAGTCATTGTGGAGGGTCGGCAGGACATAGTCGGAATCCTGCCCGCCCAGACTGGCACTGGTCAGTTGATAGATGACGTCCGGTTTGACGCTGGAAACCAACTCTTGCAGCCAGTCTCCCTTCGTCAAGTCCCCCTGCACCCACTGAACTCGCTCCACAGAAGTCGGTATGCTTCGGGACACAGCATGGATGGTTACGTTCTGCTGTTTGAGACGGTCAATCAGGTGCCGTCCAAGAAAACCGTTCGCTCCGGCCACCAAAACTTTCAACCCACTCAAGTTCTCCATGGCAAGTCTCCCAACGCTGGAGCTGCGAAACAGCAGTGGAAACGCCAATCCACGGCCACTTCAGCACAAACTCCCGCAAGGTTAAAACTGAACCGACCTCTACCTCAAAATCCCTTCACGGGTTCCTTTTCCTTCGTGTAACAAGCGGTTCGACCGGGTGGAGTGCTTGCTCAACTAACCGCCGCACCAATTGAAGCTGTTTTAGACCGCTTGCATACGGTGTGGACAAAAGTCGGTCTTTGGTACAGTTCTCTTCCGTGGTCGTCGTCAGTCATTTTGGAGTCTGCGCAGAGGCTCATCTTCTGTATCTCCTGCCTGGTCTTCCCGCGTCTCATGCGTCTGCTCACTTGTGTGCAACACTGGGACGGCCTCAACCCGTTTCAGCCAAGCTTCACGCCAATAGTGGAATATCGCCTTTGGGCACAAACGGTGGTAATCGGCCCGGCAGGCCACACCGTCTAGGATGATACACGGATACTTCATATGCAGCATTTTGCCCGTCTTCTCGTCAACAATTCGGTGAACCTGTCGCAACACCCTGTAAATCCCTCCGCAGTAGGCTAACATTTCCGCACCAAACGCCAAGCCACGGTTGCAGCCCTGTCTGTCGAGGGTCGCCAGTATCTCCTTCCTGCTGAGTACCTGAACCACCTCGCCAGCCTGAAGGTCGAGTGTCACGGTGGGAGTCTTGTCCAACTCGCCGGCAACGGACGGGTAGCGGTGCCCGTGACGGCTGTCCTGTACTTGATTGAAAAATGTAATGAGCATCGCGCGGAAGACACGCACCAGAGCGAGCGCCACTTCGAAGGCCCGGTGTGCTCGTCTATGGATCCCAAGATTTTCCGCGAGATTGCCGGAGCGCACGTCACGGACGTACTGCCGCAGATCCCAAACTCGCATATGGGAAGTGTAATTCCGCAGCTCGGTGGCTTGGCAGGAGTAGAGCGTTTCTCCCTCAGGACTTATCGTCTGGCTGGCAGATAAGATTCTCGCCTCTGTACACCCTCCGGGCTGGCCCGCCGAGACCGCACCCGCCGGCGGCGAACTACCGGCCAACGGCTCATCACCCTCCGCACGCTTGAGCCAGGCCTCTTTCCAGAATATCAGGCACCCGGCCTCGCAACCACCATGCGCATCTCCGTCGCAGCGCACACCTTCAAGGTGTACAGAGTCTTTCATCCGGCGAATACTCCAGCCAATAATGTTGTCACAGGTTTTGTCTGCGCGCTTGAAAACACGGAACTTCTTTCCACAATACTGGATCATCTCAGGCATGAACGGAAGATTGTCTAGCCGACCGAATTCGTCCAACGTGCTCAAGATTTCCTCTTGGCTCCGGACCTCGACATATTCGCCGGCTTTGAGGTTCAAAGCGCAAAAACGGCTCATCTTGCTTTGCACTAGTTCTCCTTGTGTATTCGCTCCGAACAACTGATCGCGAAGTTCCACCGTCTCTCTAGATATGGTTTTCGCAACACCGCCCGTGGAACGCCGGCCTACCAGAAAGCAACGGTTCAAACCGATCTCGATGGTGATCCCTTCACTGTGGACTCGGCACGGTGTCATCTAGCTCAGTATCACGCGCTTAATCTCTGCCATGTTATCCTCGATACCGAACATCTCCCGTGCCCTATCGCGTGCCGACCTGGACATTTGCTCACACTCCTGCGGGTGCCCCACGAGGTACGAAATGGCAACGGCCACGTCCTCCACGGATCCCGGAGGAACCACTATCCCATGAATGGTGTGGCGAACGGCTTCAGCATTACCACCCGCGTTCGTTACTACACATGGCAGACCACAAGCCATGGCTTCGATGATCGAAAGCGGCAGCCCTTCTGCGTGCGATGTAAGTACAAATGCGTCTGCGCCCTGTAAGTATGGCCGCACGTCTTCCTGAAAGCCCACAAAAAAAACGTGGCCCCCCAAGCCAAGCGCCTGCGCTTGTTCTGACAACTGCATTCTGAGCGGCCCGTCACCCACAATGATACACTTACAGCCCACACCGTCGCGCAACACCCGAGCCATTGCCAGGAGTAAGATGTCGATTCCTTTGACTGCAGTCAGCCTGGCGACACATGCAAGGACGAATTCCTTTGGCCCGAGGCCGAACCTGGTTCTTAATGCGGCCCGGTTGCTTTCACAGGGGATAAACTCTGACGCGGAGACACCATTGTGAATAGTGATGGTTTTCTTTGCTTGAAACCGATAGCTGTTTACCAAGGACTCCCGGACCGCGTTGCTCACGCAGATGGTTCTGTCAAAGAAAGATGACGATATCCTAAAGCGAACCAAACAAGGAGTCCACCCGCCGAGCAACGCTCGCAGCACGCTGCGCATTGACATTCCTTGATCCCTGGCCCGCCTGGTGGGTGCCGTAAGATGCTGGATCGCAAAACGTTTCCGGACACCGGCCATCCATGCGGCGGCTGACACGTACCACGGAAAAGACCAGATCCAGCCATGCACAAAAACCACCACATCGGGCTGCGCCTGTCGAAGAACTTGAAGCCACCCCCAAAAAGATTTCGGCTCCCTTTCGCATCTGATGCTGATGCACACGTTCTTTTCCCGATTGAGGCGTTCTGTATAAAAGTCGGGACCGTAGCAGAGTATCGAAAGCCGAATTGCCGGGTTACGAATCCTGCGTATGAGTTCGATAAGGTGTTTTTCAAGTCCTCCGTTTTCGACGGTGTTCACAACAAATAGGATTTTTCTCTTGGTCTCGGTAGCCAGCGGCTCCTTCTCTACGCTCCGCAGTTGCGTCCGCGTTTTCCAAGCCGTACTTCTTTCAGACTCATACATCGCCTCTTCGCCCCGAGTCTTCTCCCCTTCGCATTTTGTATGGACCGTCATGAGATTTCGACCACACTCAATTGAGTATGATGCGCATTACATCTGCCATTCTTGCTTCGATGTCGAAGACCTCACGCATCCTCGCCTGCGCCATTCTGGACATTCTTGCGCACTCCAGCGGGTGAGTGAGCAGGTACGACACGGCGTCGACCACCTCGTCAACGGATCCGGAATTGATAACCAGTCCCTCAACCTTATGATTTACGGCCTCAAGGTTACCTCCGACGTTCGTCACGACGCACGGCAACCCGCAGGCCATTGCTTCTAGGACCGCGACCGGCAACCCTTCCTGGTAGGAAGTCAGCACAAAAGCATTGGCAGCGAGTAGATACGGTCTTGTATCCTCCTGAAAACCTTCCATGAAAACGTCGCGCGTCATGCCCAGAATTCTTACTTGTTCCAGCAACTCTCCGCGGAGCTGGCCATCACCTAAAATGATGCACTTGCAATGCATGCCTTTGCCTACCAACCGACTCATTGCCTTGAGCAGAATATCGACCCCTTTTTCCTTGCTCAGTCTGGCGGAACAGACCAGGACGAAGTCTTCGGCACGAAGTCCCAACTTGGCTCTCACCCATGCCCCATTGCCATGCGACGGATCAAACTCCTCGAGCGATACGCCGTTGTGAATCGTCAGCGTTTTGTTCGCCGGAAATCGATAATCTCCCACCAGGGAGTTCCGAACCGCGTTGCTTACGCATATGGTCGCGTTGCAAAGGAAGGACCGCAATCTTGAACTCATCAGAAAACGGGCCCGCCTGCCGATCAGCCGATGCACGATGCTACGCATCGATCTGCCATCCTCCCGCGGCGGCAGTGGCGGGGGGGTGGCATGCTGGATTGCATAGAGCCGCCGGATGCCTGCCATCCTTGCGCCGACGTATGCGTACCAGGGGAAGGCCCTAAGCACGCCTTGGATAAACACCGCCACGTCAGGCCGAATTTTCCGGAAGACTCGGTACCAGTCCCGCCACGACTTCAAGGCCGCCTCGCGCATGACAGCGACCTGAACAGCCCGGCTCCGCTTCAGGCGTTCTGTATACGGATCCGCTTTTGTGCAAAGGATCACCGGGCGGCTCTCAGATCTGGGGAGACGTCGGACCAGTTCAATAAGATGCTTCTCGCTTCCGCCGTAACCATCGGTGGCCGTAACAAAAAGTATCGTCCGCGGCTTCCCACAGCGAGCGATGGGCGCGTGGGTTGGCTGCTCACCACCTCCCTGGCCCTTGCGGGTCTGTACGGCTTCGTCGCTGGTCGCATGGACATCAAGAGATGAGCTCGGAATCATGTCCTCAATCATCTCCTCTTGCATGAGCTGCCCGGGACAAACCTACAATACGGCCCTCCAGAGGCTGCTCGCCGGCATCGGCCTTGGAATAGCTCACCACGTTCCCTCTCACTGCTCACGGGAGTATCTTGTTCACCATTTCAGCCCTGTCCATCCGCCGGACAGTTGCCTTATCCTGAGTCCGGCACCACCCATGCGGAGCAAGAGGTACTTTGCCCATGTCTTCATGCGCCATGACCGGAGACTCAGCGCATGTTGGTACGATTGCGCTGCTTTGGCGAATCGGCCGTCCCAGTATTGGCGGTCTGCAAGACTCACATAGACACGGGCTTGAATCTCCTTTGCGTCATCAGGCGTCTTGATAAGAGATTGAAGTATCGTCGCCAGTTCGTCATCGCTTAGGCGCGCGCTCGTCCCCGTTGATGTTTCAGCCTCCAGGGCACGGACTGCCCGTTCGACAAGCGCTGCTTCACACGCGCCGCGGAGACCAGGGAAACCTGCGACCTCTGCCTGCTGGGCAACGCGCCAGAGGATAGTAAGTTCGTCGACAATACAGGGGCGGGCACCTTCCCGGCTGAATGAACTCGTCATGCTTTCTTCGTGAACCCTCACGCACGCCATCGGTTCCGAACAGTAGGCAACGTCGTAATACAAAGAGAGAGTACACCACAGATACCAGTCGCACGCAAAAGGCAGGTCGAGTGCATACATGTTGACGCGACGATGACACTCCTTCCTCACCATGCCAGAGGGGTGTGCGACACAGTTATATCTGATCAGCCGGCGCAAAAAGGTTCTGCCGTTCCAGATGCAATTCTCATCTCCACAATTGCCCCATGCGGCGAGGTTCCTTTGCCGCCCCGGGTGCAGTTCGATGGCGCGGCAAAACACGAATCCCACACGGGGATTCCGTTCCATCACGTCCACATACCGCTCGAGCACCTGATTGCTCAGCAGGAAGTCGTCCGCCGAAATCAACCACACATACTTACCCCCGGACAAGGTAATACCTTTGTTGAAGTTCGGAATATGACCAATGTTGGCCTCGTTGCGGATGTGCTTTATCCTTGGATCGTGAAACGACCGGGCGACTTCCGGTGTGCTGTCCGGCGAGCAGTTATCCATAATGAGGACTTCGAAGTCCTTATAAGTCTGCACGAGAATCGAATTGATACACTGGGGCAAGAAATGCCCAAGCTTATAACAGGGAACAACAAAACTGACCAGCGGATTCATCCGTTTTTCTCACGATACGCGCACCCAGAAAGGGGAGCCGAGCTCGATTGCAGCGGGCGCCGCGCGTGAACTTAGCAAGTGACTGGCACTGCCTTGGGTTAGATTGCGCTATGTGCCAAGCTCTCTGTCGATTTCAATCGCAGTCGCAGTGGGATTTCCACTCTCCGGCTCATCGCAGCACCCGCGATTCATTTCGGTTCGCTAAGCTGTCTGCAGCACGTGCGCCGGGGCTGCTCATACCTGCCAGGTTCCAGGTTTGAGGAAAGAATACGATACCGCAGCGGCTGTCGATGACCTTGCCAGACTGGTAGATGTTCGCGGTTTCTACTTCGAAGGTCACCCCATGTTCGATGTTGTCGTACACCAATATTCCTTCATTATCAGTCACCCACAGAGAGAGTGTGTATTTCGCAGGCAACAAGTTCAAGCTGGCAATCTCCAAGTCCAAATATCCCTCACCCGCGCACAGCACAGGGATGCCAATGCCGTGATGTGAGGTGCTGGTGTCGGTGATCAACGTGCCCATCTCAGTGTACATGCGAAAACCGATACTTGGGTAGGGAATCGGCTCGCTGGCGGAATAGTGAAAGCGCATCACAACAGGGTCACCGGCACGAATGACTTTTTGCACGATCCCTTCAGGCGAGAGAAACTCAAACTTGCGAAATCGAACCTTTCCGTTGCCCCTTCGAATTGCTACCCCGTCGAACTCCGGCGAACTGGACTGGGCACCGACCATACTTCTCATGTAGGACTCGATCACGTGGCGGGTATCGCCGTCCATACGAACCTTCCCGCCGTCGATCCAGATGCAGCGCCTACAAAGGTTCTCGACCGCTGCCAGGTTATGTGACACAAAGAGAACAGTTCGGGCACCCTCGCGCATGTCTTCCATGGCGCTCAGGCACCTCTTCTGGAAGGCGGTGTCGCCCACCGCTAACACTTCGTCGACGAGCATGATGTCAGGATCAAGATGCGCGGCAACCGCAAAGCCCAAACGTAGCCGCATGCCGGAAGAATAGTGCTTGATCGGCGTATCGAGAAACTTCTCGACCCCAGAAAACTCAATGATCGCCTCCAATTTGCGATCGACCTCCTTCTTGCGCATGCCTAGAATCGAACCGTTCAGGTAGATATTCTCTCGGCCGGTTAGTTCCTGATGAAAACCCGTGCCCACCTCCAAGAGGGCCGCAAGCCTTCCACCCACTTTCATTCCGCCGGACGTGGGATACGTGATCTTGGACAGAATCTTCAGCAGCGTACTTTTTCCCGCCCCATTTCGCCCGATAATGCCTACGCTTTCGCCGCTTTCGATCGACAACGAAACGTCCCGCAGCGCCCATATTGTCTCCTTCTGCGATCGGCGGCGGAGCCAAGCCAGGGTCGCCAGATTCGTCAGCGATTCGCGCAGCGTCGCGGTCCGTTTGCCACCCCCGATCTCATACTGCTTGCAGAGTTTTTCTACAGTGATTATAGCGCCCATGGGTAAGCGGCCATTCCCCTCTCAGATGACATCCGCAAAGCTTCTCTCCGCCCGGTAAAAGTAGTATGCACTGGTAAGGAACATCGCCAAAGCCACACCTATCGAAGTCCCGATGAGCTTGAGATCGAACGGCAAGCCTGGAAACACGCAAGCACGGAACGCGTGCACAATTCCCCAACACGGGTTTAGGGCTAGAATTGCCCGGAATCGTGCCGGGATCATCGATATCGGATATATGATGGGGGTGGCAAACATCCACATCTGAATGACAAATGGAATCGCATGCTTTACATCGCGGTAACGCACGTTCGCCGCCGCCAGCCCCATGCTGACCCCCGTAGTCAAAAGAACTAGGCTAAAAATGATGAGCGGGATGAACAGCAGCGCCCAACTCGCTCGCACGTGATAATAGACCATCAGTCCCACGAGCAGGAGAGAGCCAATCCCAAAGTCAAGCAAACCGGCTAGCGCCGTCCCTGCGGGCAGCAGAACGCGGGGGAAATAAACCTTCGTGAGCAGCGAGGCATTATTAATCAGGCTATTGCTTCCCATCCCCAATACGCTGGAAAAATAGGTCCAGGGCACCAATGCGCAGTAGCAAAAAATCGGATAAGGAATGCCTTCGCTGGGCACATGCGCCAGTTTTCCGAAAAGCAGAGTGAAGATGACCATGCTGAACAGTGGCTGAATCACCGCCCAAGCTGCCCCGAGGACTGCCTGTCGGTAGCGCACTTTAACCTCTCGCCAAGCAAAAAAGTATAACAGTTCGCGGTATCGCCAGAGTTCGGCTATGGAATTCCGCATCATCGGGTCTCCCTTAGTTCACAGGACCAGTTTGTGGCAGTAGAAAGCCTCCGCGTACCTGCTGGGGCCATTGCATTCCATCCCCCGTAACCTCATGAGGGAGAGAAAAGTCTCCTGCTGGAACCAGCGTTTGGTGTGCTGGGACAGAAAGACTTCCATGAGGTAGCGAACCTTTTTCTGGCTTACCTCCAGATCGAGGGGTACGAACACGTTCGGCTGTCCCAGGTCGCCGTCGTATTTAGGAATCTCGTATTCGAGGATCAGATGATCCCGAAACGTGTTCCAGCTGAGCTCTGCCAGTAGCCGGTGGTCCTGATGTGCGTCTCTGCGCCAAGGGGTGAAAATCAGATCGGGGTTCAATTGATCCTTCATCCGCTCAAAAAAGTCCTTCAGCTTGCTCCCGCTGAAGGGCAGGAACCCATCGCGGTAGTTCTTGACAACAACCTTCTTCTTGTAACACCCAGCGGTAAACAACTCGGCCGCCTTTAACGCTTCATGGCGACGGGGGCCCAGCGCGCTAAAAACTATCCAATGAAACATAGCCCCAGGATATTTATCCGCCAGCCAGAGAATTGTGCCCCCGCATCCGATTTCGATATCATCGGAGTGTGCCCCCAGGCATAAAACCGTTAATCTTCCCCTCGACCCTTTGTTCAGGCTCAGGTGAATCATGTTGAGGCCTTTGCGAGCTCGCGAGGTTCCGAGTTTGAATTCGTTACACGGTTCCAAACTTTCCACGGCGCTACGGTCCGGTCAAGTTCCTCAAGGCGTTGCTTGTCCTTGAAGGTGTCCATGCTGACCCAGAAGCCATCGTAAGGGTACCCAATCAATTGCTTTTCTTCAGCTAGCCTCTGGAAAGGCTCGCATACAAGGTCCTCTTTCTCACCAATGTATTCGAAAATTCGTCTACTAAAAATGAAGGACCCCCCATTTATCCGCACCGTGCCGTTACCGATAGCGTGAATGCCTGAGACCAGATTGCCATTACTTTCCTGCATAGAAACTATGTGGTAGCTGAGATTTGGTCGAACACATAGAAAGCTAGCAATCTTGCCTTGTTGGTGAAAATGCTCCAACTGTTTCGGAAGAGGCATGTCCGTCAGGCCGTCGCTATAATTGGCCAGGAATTCTTCTTCCTGTTCAAGGTACTTCTCCACTGCTTTCAGGCGCTGGCCAATGTTGGAATTGAGTCCCGTATCCACGAAAGTGATCCGCCAGTCATCAATGTCACTATTCATAAGCTCGAGCTTTTTGCCACCGCCGGACAGGACGAAATCATTGGAAACACATTCGTTGTAATCGAGGAAGTAGTTCTTGATAACATCCCCTCGGTATCCCAGGCACAGAATAAAGTCCTTATGGCCGAAGTGGGCGTAGTACTTCATGACATGCCACAGTATGGGCCGATACCCGATATGCACCATGGGCTTGGGTGTATCTTCTGCATCACGGATTCGCAAACCCAATCCGCCACAAAAAAGAACGACTTTCATGCTGACCTCCTTCGTAAGGGTCAATAAATGCCCAGTTCTGGAATCGGCACGACAAAGCGGCCGCCCCACTCTCGGATGAACTGCAACTGATCCATAATCTCGTCTTTCAGGTTCCACGGCAGGATGACGACATAGTCTGGCTTGGTCTCGCCAATCCGGCCTGGATGATAAATCGGGATGTGTGTGCCGGGAAGGTATCGGCCCTGCTTATATGGGCTGCGATCTACTGTGTATTCGATAAGGTCCTTTCCGATACCACAGTAATGGAGAAGCGTTGCGCTCTTGCCAGGCGCTCCGTATCCCGCCACCGACTTGCCCTGCCGTGCCGCTGTGATCAGGAATTCTACCAATGCGAGTTTGGTCTCTTTTACCCTGTGCGCAAAACTCTCATAACCCTCTGCCGAACCCAGGCCTGCCTTTTTCTCCCGCGCAATCACGTCTTCCACGCCCCGCTGGATGTCGCGCGTCCCATCCTCTGCCCGGCAGGCAACGACGCGAAGGGAGCCGCCATGTGTCGATAATTCCTCTACATCGATCGCCTTCAGCCCGTGAGCTTCCAGGATGCGGACTGTTGTGAGCATCGAAAAATATGAGAAGTGCTCATGGTAGATCGTATCGAATTCGTTGCGCTCCATCAGACGCAGCAGGTGTGGGAACTCCAACGTCAGGACGCCCTGGGGCCTCAACAAGATCTTGAGCCCTTCCACAAAATCGTTTAAGTCCGGGACTTGCGCGAGAACGTTGTTCCCAACCACGAGGTCGGCACAACGCCCTTCAGCGGCAAGCTCCGCCGCCAGCTTTGCGCCGAAGAACCGTACCAGCGTGGGGGTTCCCTTTTCGACCGCCACCTTGGCCACGTTCGCTGCTGGCTCAATCCCTAAAACGGGCACGTTGCGCCGCACAAAATACTGCAACAAGTATCCATCATTACTGGCTACCTCGACCACAAAGCTCCCTGCGCCCAGGCCAAGTCCCTTCATCATTTTGTCGCAGTAATTCTCACAATGTCTTAGCCAGGAGTCGGAGTAGGAGGAAAAGTACGGGTAATCGCTAAAGATGTTTTCGCGGCTCTCGTATTCTTCTAATTGCACAAGGAAACACTGGTCGCAGACGTAAACGTGGAGCGGATAGTAAGCCTCCCCACGGTTCAGGTCAGCGGCCGACGGATACGTTTCACAAAGCGGAGACATCCCCAGATCAACGAACGTGCGCTGCAGGCCGGCCCCGCAGAAGCGGCACACCTTGGTCGCGATTTGTCGCGGAGTATCAATCGGCGGCTTCATAGTTCCATTGGGCTATGATTAGCAACGGGAAGATTAGCAATCAAGCACCCACCGGCCGCCCTTACCTCTCGCGCCCCAGCGGTGCAGAGTCAACTATCTTACGAGTTGCCTCTTTGAAATTTGACCAATCTGACGGTCCTAGCAGTCCACAGCCACCGGTCTCATTTGATCCAGACTCATTACCCGCTTGAGCTCTAGCTCCTGTTCGGCCAGAAGTCTCCAAGCTCGGTCTTTTTCCGACACAACGGTTATTGGAGGTGGCCAGCGCAGATCCAAGCGGGGATCGTCATATAACAGTCCGCCATACGTTCCAGGCGTGTAGAACTCTCCCACCTGATAACTCGTTTCCGTGTGGTCTAGCAGTGTTTGGTACCCATGTGCAAAGCGGCCGGGCACATAAAGCACCCGGTAGTTATCCTCGCTCAGTTCGACCGCGAAGTTTTGCATGTAGGTCCGACTCTCGGGTCGCAGATCCACGATGATATCCAGGATGGCGCCGCGAGTGCACCGCACAAGTTTTGTCTCAGCAGCCGGCGGGAATTGGAAATGCATGCCGCGCAGCGTTCCTTTGTGGTGGTTGAAGGCGATATTGGCCTGTGCAATGACCGGTTTCAGGCCGTGGTCTCGGAACTCATGTTGACAGAAGGTGCGCGCGAAGAAGCCACGCGCGTCTTCGCTCCGCTCGATATCGATCGCAAATGCAGCTTTTAACTTTGTTTCCGTAAAAATCACGCCGCTGAGTTTCCTTATCTTACCTTGCGTCCTTATGCCTTCAGTGCCCTAGGGCCGGCGGGTGACTCTGCCTACCGAAGCGGTGACGTTCCAGCGGAGGGAAGCATCCAGTTGCCCGGTGCTCAAGAGCCGCTGGATGTGTCTGAGGCGAATGTAGCGTCCGGATTCCACATCCTCGCGTGTGAGCCCGGTAGCGCGGTAGGCCTCGTAAAGCTCTTGGGCGCCTTTTCGGGCGTTCCACTGCGGTTGAAACCCGGGAACCAGGCGGCGGATCTTATCGCAGTTGATGCGATAGCAGCGGCGGTCCGGGCCTCCCTCGGGAGCATATTCGACGTGGGAACCCGGAACCGTCTCAGCCACGATAGTCGCCAGCTCCCGAATACGGTAATTCTCTCCGGTCTGGCCAACATTAAAGGTCTGATTATGGACTGCCTCGCGCGGCGCTTCCAGTACGGCGAGAGCAGCGCCCACAATGTCCCGGATGTGTACGATTGGCCGCCAGGGTGTGCCGTCGCTCCTGATGTACACTCGGCCTGTGGTGTAAGCCGCGGCAACCAGGTCGTTGAGCACGATATCCAGCCGCAGTCGCGGAGACACGCCATACGCGGTTGCATTTCGCAGGTAGGTGGGGGTGAAATTCTCGTCCGCAAGAGGCGCGATCTCACGTTCTACTAAAACCTTGGATTCGCCATAGGGTGTCACGGGATTGAGCGGAGCCGTCTCGTCGTGGAAATCATCCCCGGCTGCGCCGTAAGTGCTGCAAGAAGAGGAAAAGACAAAGCGCTTCACCCCAGCCGCTTTGGCGAACTCTGCGAGACGGACCGAGGTCAAGTGGTTGATGTCATAGGTGAGCTTCGGATCGAGGTCGCCCAGCGGATCGTTCGAGAGCGCGGCAAAATGCGCCACCGCGTCAAAGCCCTCGAGGTCCTGTATCGTCAAGTCTCGCAAGTCTTTTCGCACTTCGGGAATCGCAGGAGCCGCTTCGCCGAACTCGCAGCCCGCGAAAAGGTCGCTATCCAACCCAACAACTTCGTGCCCCGCAGACTGCAAAATCGGTCCGGCTATCGCTCCGATGTACCCCTTATGGCCTGTCAACAGTATTCTCATTGACTTGCGTCTCCACTTTTAGAATGACGGCGGCCTGCAACTTCCATGTCTCGCAAGTGGCCCTCCTGGCCCGTTCCCTCGCCAACAGCGCCCGGGACAGCCGAAAGCAGCCCCGCACGGCAAAGCAGATCCGCCGCGTCGCTGATCAGCGGAAAGGAGATGCCGGAGCGCTCCGCTATATCCAAAAGACAGTGGTCCCCGTCAGAAAGATTGAGCACCCAGAGGCGCGCCATCATCTCTTCTCCCGTCGCCTGCCCACCCAACTCGCCGCCCATGGAGCGAAAGAGGCCGCGCCGTCCCAGTTGGGGTTCGCAGTACGGGTTCAGGTTGCGGAACGAGCGGTTGTTTTCGAGCACGTCGCAAATGGCGGCGCAAACACGCAACGATCCGGCAAGCTGAAGGAGTTGAATAAAGTCGAGATTGTCCGCCGAAGTGTGATATTCGGGAAAGGTTTCCCAAACACTCCGCATCAAGGAGCCGACAGGAAGGTTGAAGCCGGGAGAGCAGTACTGCCGCTCGTCATTGCCATAGGGAGAGAACTCCAAAATCTCAGAAGCTTCGCCGCAGTGGCGGAGAACATGAGCCGCGGCGCGATCAATTTCAGCCGTGCCCCGGCGGCTCTTCTTGTAATGGAATCCGCCTGCGTCGCCGAGGCAAGTCAGTACCAAACCGTGCCGGATGCGCCCGACTGTTTCGTGATTTCGCGCCAGCCAAGTGATGGCGCCGATCGTTGCGGGAATAAACAGGAACCTGTATGAGTACCGAAGGGCCCGTCCCGACAGAAACTTCGCCAGAAAGGTCGCTACAGTCATGCCGGAGACATTGTCATTCGCCAGCGAGGGGTGACAGGTGTAAGTTGAAATCAGAATCTCATCGGTTGACCGGCCCGGCACAAAACATTCACCGTAGGTCAAGTGCCCGTCCTCGAGAGTAGAGTCGATGCAGACTTCGTAATCGCCGTCATCGAGCTCCAACATCTGGTTATGGGAGAGGCAGAATCCCCAGTCTTCCTTATAGTACGACGTCCGATTAGGAATCCAGTCGGGATGCTCAGGAATTGTGTAGAGGCGCCGCTTGAGTTCTGCCAGAGGCAGCGTCGCACGCACCGGTATGCTGTAACTCACAACGTGAAGATTGCACTTCTGGAAGTCCACCACCCGCTTGCCATCCGGCGCCTTGATGTAAGCGTCCCGAATGTTCCACTCTTTAGGTACGATCCAGTCGAAGACAGGAGTCCCGGTGGGCACCTCGAAAGTGCGCAGTGGCACCTGTTCCTGGATTAGGGCCAACGTTCGCCGGACGCCGTCACCCGTGATGCTCCGGCAGATGGGGTAAAGCTCTCCGGCGAATTGATACAACTCTTGGCCGATCTCGGCTGCGCCCCTTTGGTCGAGTTCTTTCAGCAAGCCCATACGTAATAGGAAAAGAAGGTGCGGTCCGCGAACCGCCGCTACAACTCCTGACTCGTCATCACCATACTCTCATTTTCGGCGAGATCCTTCGAGCAAAACTGGGCGCAAAGCGCGTCAGCACCCACTTGATGGCGAGTTTTGAGGTGAACTCGTACTCAATAGCCTTGGACGCTGCCGCCCGCGCTTCTTCGTATCGTTCATGTTCCAGATACCAGTTTGTCCAGGCGCTGTGGACGTGTCGCAGACTCTGTATAATAGTTCTCCGCACATCCTCTGGGAGTTTTACATCCAGCTTCAACCACTTCTCGAACATCGACTGCGAACCACGGATACGCACTTCAACCTTGTCCCACGGGCGGCAAATCGAACCTTGAGGGGACTTGCTGCGGTCAAGCAGGGCCAAGGGCTTGTTAACATAGCAGAAGGCAGTGGCGAGAGAGAGGCGAAAAAGGAAATCGTGGTCCTCTGCATAGCCAATATGAGCGTCAAACGATCCAAGCTGCTTAATCAAGTCGATGCGGGCGAGGAGGGTTGAAACCCAGAAGGGGTCGCGGCACCTCACAAGAGTCGCGGGTGCTTCAGGATCCATTCCCAGAGTTTCTTTCCAACCTTTTCCGCTTTCGCGGAAAGCGGTGGTGTCCTTGCCGAGGTTGTCCACTAACCTTGCGTCCGTTATACAGGCGCAGCATTTCCCTCCAAACTCCTCGATGGCGCAGACTTGCCATTCGAGCTTTTCGGGAAGCCACACGTCATCCGAGTCCAGGAATGCGACCCATTCTCCGCGTGCTTCATCGATTCCTTTGTTCCGAGCCGCACTTTGACCCTGGTTGGGTTGAAAGAAATAGCGCACTTGCCTGCAGTTGCCCCGTGGGTGGCTGATGAGTCGCTGAATGGCCTCTCCCGTTCCATCGGTAGAACCATCATCGACGACGACCACCTCGAGCTCCGGATACGTCTGCGCCAAAACACTCTTGAGGGCAGCCTGTACCTGTTGTGCGCGGTTGAAAGTTGGGATGACAACTGATACGAAAGGTCTGTAACTCATCAGCTGGACTCGCCGACCCTCCTACCATTTCGAAGCGGGACGAGAACCGTTTAACTTGGGAAGGTGACCTGAATCAAACGAGGGTCGCTCCTGACTTCTCTTACTTGCTGGTATCTGGTGTTTGTGTGGAACGGCCAGACCCAATCACCCATGCGTTCTTGTCCGGGTCGAACCGCCTAATGACTCCGGCTGGATTTCCGATGATCACGGAGTAGGGCGGAAAGCTTCTGGTGACCAGTGCATTAGCCGCTACCACGCAGTTACGGCCCAGGACCAACTCGCCGCCCGTGCATATGATTGCCGCTCCGCGGCCGATCCATGAACCTTGGCCGATACGAATTCGGCCCCCCTCTGAGGCACCCTGTTCAGACATTGACTGCGTGCCATCTTCACAGGGGGGGCTATGATCGCTGATCAGCGTCGACTGAGCAATTATGATATCCCGCTCGAGGTGGATACAATTCTTGGCAGATATCTTGCAACACTGGTCTATGCCAACATTTTCCTCAATCACGACAATGGGCTCGCCATTCCGCTGCGGTGGGGCGGCGACGTCGATCAATACATCTTTCTGGATTCGGACCGAACTGCCAAGCTTGATGCGGTGCGCTTTGAGCCTGGAAAGATCACAGGTGTAATGGATCGACAAGTTGCGGGCTCTGGAGGCAAACGGATAGGTTAGGCTCACCCAGATGCTATAGAGCTTGGTGAGGATTCTGGAAAAAAGCCGCAACGGATCTAGCATCGGCGAAAATTGGTCTGGAGGCTGCACCACCGCATTCCCAGTCGTTTCGGGGGTGATTTGGCTTTCCCGAGATGAGGCATTGTGCGGCTCGCCTCGGCCCACGCGGCCTGCTTGATCCTTAGTGCTCTGGTTCAGTGTCTCATCCCCTGCGGGACGAATGGATCCCAATACCCACTTATTGGTAGTGGGGTTAAACTGCCTAATGATTATGCCTGGATTTCCGATGATCACGGAGTAGGGCGGAAAGCTTCTGGTGACCAGTGCATTAGCCGCTACCACGCAGTTACGGCCCAGGACCAACTCGCCGCCCGTGCATATGATTGCCGCTCCGCGGCCGATCCATGAACCTTGGCCGATACGAATTCGGCCCCCCTCTGAGGCACCCTGTTCAGACATTGACTGCGTGCCATCTTCACAGGGGGGGCTATGATCGCTGATCAGCGTCGACTGAGCAATTATGATATCCCGCTCGAGGTGGATACAATTCTTGGCAGATATCTTGCAACACTGGTCTATGCCAACATTTTCCTCAATCACGACAATGGGCTCGCCATTCCGCTGCGGTGGGGCGGCGACGTCGATCAATACATCTTTCTGGATTCGGACCGAACTGCCAAGCTTGATGCGGTGCGCTTTGAGCCTGGAAAGATCACAGGTGTAATGGATCGACAAGTTGCGGGCTCTGGAGGCAAACGGATAGGTTAGGCTCACCCAGATGCTATAGAGTTTGGTGATGATTCTGGGAAGAAGCCGCAACGGGTCTTCCATCGGATACGGCTGGTTGGAAGGCTGGTCCACCGTAATCTCAGGGGTTTTCCTCGTCATTCGGTTTTCCTGTCCTCAGCATCGTGTAGCTGGCGAACTTGGTGCTCGTGTGGGGCAGACTCGTCACCTACAGGAGGTTTAGATACCGGCAGCCACTTTTTTGTTATGGGGTTATATTGTTGAACCATTCGGGCCGGTTTGCCCCCAATTGCCGAGTAAGGTGGGAAACTTCCGGTGACCAGCGCGTTAACGCCTACCACGGAATTGTGGCCCAGTATCAGTTCACCTTTGGTGAACACGATGACCGCTCCGCACCCGAACCAACGACCTTGGCCGATACGAATACGGCCTCCCTCGGGGGATCCTGTTGGCCGTTTGCCAGCTTGCCATCTTCATAGGCTCGGCCATGGTCGATCACCAAGACGGACTGCGCGACCAGGACATCCCGCTCGATGTGGATACAGTTCTTGGCGGGAATCTAATACCTGAATCCTATGGATACGTTTTCATCAATCACGACAATGGGCTCGCCGCTCTGCTCCGGCGGAGCGTCGACCTTGATAAGGGTATCCTTCATGATTACAACCGAATTGCCAAGCTTGATTCGGTGCGCGTTGCGCCGCGAAAGATCACACGTGTTGTGGATCGACAAGTCTTGGCCTTTGGACGCGAACGGGTAGGTTAAGCTTACCCATGTGCTGTAGAGCTTGGTGAGGATTCAGGGAACGTGGTACAACGGGTCTGCTATCGAAGAGAGTTGGCTGAGAGGCTGTACCAGCGTATTCCCAGTCATTTTTGTCGTCATTAGGTTTTCTCAGCCGACGGCCCACCTCGGCCTACGCCGTCTCCTTAATCTTCAGGTAAGCTGCCAGACAGAGAGCATAGGCAACCACACAGGCGCCGAAACCCAGCCCGATGTTGGCTAGCGGCCTGGTTGCCAGGCCGAGAAAGCGTGCGCCCAAGCCAACGCCCAGAAGCCCTAAGGAAACCAGGGCAGCCGGCACAAAGGCTTTTCCATAGCGAAACACGTCCAAGCCTGTGAGTCCACGCATGCGCGTGAGTTGAAGCAGGTAACTAATCACAATCGCCACCAGAGCCGCGACTTGGCCCCCTACCATCCCCAGCAGTTTACAGGCAGGGTAGATTCCGATTAACATGGCGACTGCGGATGCGGCGACGGCGCGGCGATGCAGCGCCGGGCGTCCCAAGCCGACAAAAACGCACGTAATTGCGGCATTCAGGATATTAAGGAACACTACAGCCGATGCGACCGCCATCGGCCCGGCGGATTTGACATATCGAACTCCATAGGCGACCGTAAGAAGGGAAGGCCCGCACAACCAAATGATGACAACGACTGGCAGTCCCAACAGAATCAGCCAGGAAGTTGTCTCGAGCAGGATGCGGTTGACACGCTCCTTATTCTCCTGGACGTGGGCGAAGGCGGGGAAGATGGTTTGAGATAACATGGTGGTCAGGAAAATCGAGGGAGTCTGGACCAGAGCCACCCCCATCGCGTACAGCCCGAGCGCTGTGGCGGAATAGAGTTTACCCAGAACGAAGATGTCCGTGCGTATAAAGATAAGATTCAAGAAAGATAAGCCGAATGCTCCCCTCGAGAACTTCAAGAGGTCCTGTGCGGCGCGACGGTCCCACCCGGGCGACGGTAACCCGGGATACAAAATGTAGGACAAAAGACAACGGAAGGCGTTCTCACTGCCATAACCGATGGCCAAAGCCCATACGTCGTGAAGGACAAAACTGAGGGTCACGGTAAGGATGACGCCACATATCGCGCCTCCGTTACTGATGACCGCCCAGCGCCCAAATTTCATCTCCTTCTGCGCTAAAATGGAACGAGGACTCATTGCGCCTTCGAAGAGAGAGCCCAGCAGCGTCACGCGGAGCAATGCCGACAAATTCGGGATGCCGTAGAAATGAGCGACCCAAGGGGCAATGGCAAAGATAACGAGGTACGTCAAGCCCGCCCGACCGATTGCCAACCACCAACCCGCATTGAGGTAGGCCTTCTGCGCTCCTCTCGGGTTTTGAATGACCGCCTGCCTTACTCCCACTTCAGTCAAAGCTCCGACGACGGCGGAGGAGGACATGACAATCGCCATGGCACCAAAAGCGCTTGGCGCTAACAGCCTTGTCAGGATCATGTTGCGGGCAAAGCGGCTGGTTTGTTCCGCGACGCTTGCACTTCCCATCCAGGCCCCGCCACGGGCGGCTTTGGCCCTGAGACCGTCTCCCAACAACAATCGGCCAATGCCTGCTCTGGCGCGGTCGTAACTCTCCGCTAAATCCATCCTTCTCCTAAAGCGGGATGTTCAAAGCTTTAAAAGCCATCATCCCCAGGAATCCGTCAGCCGGCGGACGACGAAGCATCGCTGAGATTGCTTGATTCTAAACTACCAGAACCCTTCACTGGCCACCAGGATGACCAGGTAACGGGCCTTTTCACCTGCCCGCTAAAGCCTCCACAGTGGCACCCGGAACGGCTTTGATCTGTTCAAGCTTTTCGATGATCCTGGCCGGATTCCCCGAAATCACGGAATTGGCTGGGGCGCTGGCTGTGACTAGAGAGTTAGGGATCACAACGCAATTCGGACCCAAAACCAGTTCGCCTCGAGTGCACACGATAGCTGCCGCGTGGCCGATCCAACATCCCGGCCCGATTCTGACCCTGCCTCCCAGCGAAGCAGGCTGCTGCCGGATCGGCCGCGTGATGTCCTGGTAATCATGGCTGTGGTCCATGATCAGCACCGAGGAATCGAGAGTGACATTGCGCTCCAAGTGAATGTAGTTCTTGGCGGATATGATTGACCGGGCGCCAATGCGGCAGTTGTCATCAATAATGATCTTCGGCTCACCCGTGGCCTCTCTTATAACGTTGAGCCACACATCCTTCTTGAGGATCAGCGAACTGCCGAGCTTGATCTGCGGGGCTTTTGCCCGGTTCAATATGCAAGTGTGATGGATTGACAAGTCACGGCCTACGGAGGCGAGCGGGTAGGTCGAAGACACCCAAAGCGTGTTGAGCTTTGTGAGGATCCAAGGGAAAATCCGTAACGGGTCTTCCCAATGGGGGCGAAGGTTTTTAGAGGCGTCAGGCATGGTTTAATCGAAGTCCTTCCCGAAGAATGCGTGGATGGATTCTCCGTCGCCGGCGAAAGGCGCCAAAGCCAAGAGAAGCCTTAGAACCGTCAAGCGCACCAGTTTGCGGGCCACTCTCCAGGCAAAACTCGGGGGGCCGAGGTAGGCCTGAGGGGTGCGGGGAATCCCCACGGCGCGAAAAACATCGTCAATCAAATAACGGAAGTTAACCCCTACAGCAGCATTGCGTCTGGTGACCAGCGAAATCTCCTGGAGTCCCACGGAGCTGGCGAGGTATCTGAGCGAGGCCGGCGAGTAATGGAACAAGTGGCGGGGCAACTCCAAGCCACACCAATAGGACCTGAAAGCACGGGCTTCCGCCGACTCGATATTGGGCACCAAAACGTAGAGGATGCCGCCCGGCTTTAGCCATTCACTCACCCTGGCCATCACCTTCCGTGGCTCATGCAGGTGCTCGAGCACGTCGAAGCAAGTGATGAGGTCGAACGATTCCGGGGCGAAAGGGGCGTTTGGAATATCTCCCGCGAAGACTTGAGCGCCGCTCTTTTCTTCCGCGACTTTCGCACACTCCGCAGACATCTCGACCCCATATAGTTTCCAGGTCTCGCCCTTCATGAACTCCAAGAACGATCCGGAGCTACAGCCCAGGTCAAGGAGAGATCCATCCTGCTTATACCGGATCAGCGCCGCCCTACGGCGCTGCCAGCGGTGAATTGCCGTCTCGCCTGCACCAGAAATAAGCTTGTGATACGCCTCTGTATAATGGTCGCCCATCTCTTCCGGCCGGGGTGGAGGGCTCAGCCAGACGAGCGCACAAGTCGGGCAACGGACGAGAGTGTATAGCTGCTGCCTGCCGTGAAACCTGTCAGGCGCACGCAGCCAGTTCCGCGCGCCCGCATGTCCACAGATAGGACAAGGTTCCGGGTCATGGCCCATGAGTTTGGGCGTGCCCTCGCGGACCGCGACTCGGCCCGGCTCCGAGACGGAGGCTGATGGCGGGCTGCCGTGCATCTCAAGCACGCGTTGGCTCCTCCGGCTCATCGGATCCCCAGCCAAAGGAGCTTGCACTCCTCTGAAAACCAGTCCGAACCGACCGTTCCCGCGAGAGCGGGAATCCAAGCCCTTCCGGACTGACGCGGACCCCCGCTTTCGCAAGGGGGACGAGCATAACGTTTTTCATCTCCTCGGGAGCGCCCCAGGCTCATCTAAACGCCATCGAAGAGTCTTGAGCCTCGACGACATGGATTATCACGCGACTGACTCTTTTTTCCCCTGCAAGTGGTAGCGTACCGAGCGGCGTGCCAGTCGGGGACTGGTCCACGTCAGCAGCCATTTCATTGCGATATTAAAAGTCAGGTGCAATCGCCCCGCCCTCGACACCGCTTCGCGCGCCTTTCCATACTGTCCGGTTTCCAGATACCAATTGGTCCAGCCGCTGTAGATTCCGCTGAGACGCTCTCGAATGACCTTGCGGATGCTCCCCGGCAGGCCTTCGCTCAACTGCATCAATCCTTCGAGCCGGAGTTGACTGTCCCGAAGGAAGAAATCCGTCTTATTCCAATCTGCGCTCACTCCCACATGGCGAAGTTCCACGGGCGACCGGTCAAACCTCACGAGCGGCCGGTTGACGTAGCAGAATCCAGTTAGCATCGCTAACCGGAACAGAAATTCACTGTCTTGGCTGTACGACAGCCTGAGGTTGAATCCCCCCGTCCGTCTAATCACGTCGGCGCGGCCGAGGAAGGAAGACAGGCAAACAACCATCCCTGCGCCTCCGGGTCGCACCGTCAGCCTCAGGACATCGGGGCTGACGTCCATCTCTCTCTCATGCCGATAGCTCTTCTCGGCCAATTGAAACATGGTCTGTGTTTCCGGGTGATTGACGAAACGGGCGTCCGTATAACAGCCGCCGCACTGTGGGCCAAATCGCTCCAGGGCCTTGAACTGCCATTCGAGCTTTTCTTTCTCCCAGAGATCGTCGGAGTCCAAGAAAGCTATCCACTCTCCACGTGCTTCCGTGATGCCCTTGTTCCGTGCCACGCTCACGCCCTGATTGGTCTGAGGGTAGTAGCGGATTCGATCGCCGAATGCCTCCCCAAGGATCTGCTTTGTGCCATCCGAAGATCCGTCATCCACCACGATGACTTCGAGGTCGGAGAATGTCTGGGCCAGGACGCTTTCGATGGCGTTCTGGACCTTGCCAGCTCGATTATAGGTCGGGATAACCACCGATACTTTGGGATTCATGAAATACGTTCCCTGCTGAATCCTCGTGGAGACAAGGCGAAGGTTCGACGAAGACGATCCTCAGCATCAAGGCGCTCTACAGAGGCGCTCCTGCGGCCTGACCGGAAATGGTTTCGCGACGCGCTCAATGTCGTTCGTCACCCGGCTGCTCTGCTGGCAAGGATCCTCTCCCTCTTGAGAAGACGAAAATTGGATTCCCCGCGACGGCAGTGCTTTCAGCATCGAGGTGCATCCCGTTTCTCGCAAACAACCTGACCAGCGTCGATCGGGATAAATGACTCTTCCAGGCTTTTCGAATCCGCACCTTTAAATCAGGATGATACTCTGTGGTGCAATAGGATACGATGCATCGGCTGGACCGTGAAGAGACTTGTCGAACAAACCATTCGTAGTCCTCGATATACTCCAGCGTGCCAGACAGAAACGCGACATCCGCCCTTATGTCGGGGTACTGATGTCTATTGAAATTGGCAAGCACCGTTTTCTCGTCACGGCGCCTATAGTCGACGGGCCAGTAAGTATTATTCTTCAAGAGTGGTTTTAGCCACATCTTCCCGCAGCCCAGGTCGATAACACTCTCTCCCGGGGCGATAAAGCTGGCCATTACCTTGATTCTCTTTTTCCAGCTTTCATCGAAATACTCCAGCTCTTCCCAGGATCTCTTACGCTGTGCGAGCAATTTGAGTCCGCCTCGGACTCTTCTTAAAAGAGGAATGATACCGTCCATAATGCGACCCAATCCATCCATTGAGATTTGGGGAACCGTCTGAGTCATTCTAGTCAGCGCTAGGCGATGGCCCCGCAGAGGGCACCGCGCGCTGCACGCTCGTCTTTGAGCACCCGACTTACCGCAGCTTCGCACGTTTCCTTTAGCGCCTCAGCATAAGTCAGGTATGAGTCAGGGTTTGGTTCCGGGTCTCGCCAGTCGATCTTAATCGGCTGCGAAGGATCGCTATGAAACCGAATGAGCTCGCGCAGGCCCGTAAACCTGGGGTCCGATTCGATACCGAGCCGCAACAGCAGAACGGGGGTTCCCAAGGCGAGACATGGCAGTGCGCAGTGCAGGCGGCTAGTGATTACGAGCTTGGCCGAACTGTATCGAGCCAGGAGCTCTTGTGCCTTGGAGAGGCGGAAGGCGTGCTGAATCCGGCTAATTCTATTGCCGGCTGCGGCTAAAGCCGACCTCCCCCAATCCCACTTATAGATGGCCCGTAGTCCGAGGTGGACAGAATTCCACTTGGCCTTCGTCAGGAAGGCCGCATCGGCAGGCGGGAATTCATGCGATAAGTGGAGGACTTTGTCTTTGATATTACTTGGGACAAGGTTAGCATATAGACTGGGGTCCACATCTACCGCATAGATTCTGTCCGTCCTTGCTACCTGATGCCGTTTAATTGTCAGTGTGAGACACCCCGAAAAGTAAGCGTCGACACCAATTCTGCGAAATGCCTCGAGTGTTGACAGGCTCCGGCAACCGATAGGTTCGTGGCGCTTAAAATAGCTGGCAAACCTTCTATTGACCAGCAACTCCGGAATAGCCGCGTGGAAGGCCACAAATAGAGGGGAAATGGAGTCCGGCGGCGGCCAAGACGGCGGATTCGTGAACCAGCCATTGAATATGACAAAAACTGGAGGCCGGTTGCGATACCAATGTAACCTGTCCCGTTCGATGAGGGTGTCTACCCTCGGCAGGAACTGAGTGGCACTAAGGGTTTGGATTTCGTCGCCAAGATTCGTCGAATAGGCGTACGAAAAAGCGCCAAACTGCATGTTCTTCCTCCGCTGCTTTGGTACTCTCTAACGGATTCAAACGGATAGCGCTTGTGGGTCGAGCGGAACGGCAAGCGGGGCGTTATTTGTGGAGCGCGCTGCCGACAGAATCTCGGCATAAGCTTCAAAGAGTCTGAGTCCTGCCGCCTTCCAGGTCAGGTCCTTTACTGAACGCAGAGATGCCGTGCGCAGTTTTTCAAGTAGCGGACGGTTCTCGTACAACATCGTAATGTGTCGCGCGAGGGCTTCAACATCGCCTGCCTGATGCACCAGTGCGTCGTACATGTGCGTGCAAGTGGCCCCTGCGGCGTCCGACACAAGAAGAACGCATCCACTCGCCCGAGCTTCCGACGCCACGAGGGCACTTCCTTCCTCAAGGCTCGGAAGGGTCACGACATCGCATTCTCGCATCAGCTCGGGCACGTCATGCCGATGTCCGAGGGCATGGACGCTGGGGTGCTTAAGCATCGGCGCAAGCTTTTCGGCGTACGCTGGCAAAAACTCCCCGGCAATCAAGAATGTCCCATTGTTGCTTGCTGGCGATTGCAGCCACGCCTCCAACGCGTAATGGACACCCTTCCTCACCGCGCAAACCCCTACAAAGAGCATGGTGAGGCCGGGTTTGGCCCGCCACGGTTCGCTGGTGGGGTAATATACCTTTTCGTCGAACCCATAAAAATGCCGGACCAACTTTTCCCTTGCATATCCCTTGTCGAGAAATGTTTTCACTACAAAGTCAGATGGACACAAGAGGCGAGTGGCCAGCTCATATTCTTCCTCTTCCTTGCGGAGCTTCGCCTCGTTATAGGCGTGCTCGTGGCGGGGTGGCAGGGCGACCCCGAGGCGGTCGCACTCCCTCCGCACCACTTCCATGGCGAATCGGGTATTGGCATTGGGTCTCTCAAGGACCGTGGGTATACCAAGCCGCGCTGCCGTTTTCAGTGTTTGGATCGCCCCCAGGGGCCACGTGTGAATGATATCGATCTGCCCCGCCATTTTCTCGATCCGGCGCGACACAATCCAGTCGTGCAGAGCGCAGGCGCGCAGGCTTCCAATTAGCTTATATGAGACGCGGATCTTCCCCCATGCAAGGGTGGGACGAACCTTCACGCTGGCGGGTAGGGGCCTGTGCAAAACGCCAGGAAAGACCAGTAGGTCCGCCCCCGCGTCCGCAAGGCCCTTCACCTGCTGCCAAGCGGTATAACAGATCCGGTCCGCACCCAGCTTGTTGGGAAAGCTGTATAAGATGCGCACGCACTCGTTTCTGTGGGTCATGGCTTCTCGTCAGGAACCGTGGGTAGAGGTGAGGTTTGGTTTTCTCGTAAGCGTGGTCCCGCAGTCGCGGTTGGAGAGGGATCACCGCCATTACAACGTCAACTTAACTTGCGGCCACCTCTTCTGGCTGATTTCAAGCTAAGCTCCGACCAGGTTGGGAACTGAAGCGGGGTGAGAGTCATCAATGGTTTCGACCTTTACCTCTGCCAACCGCGTTGCCTCAAAGGTTGCCACGGATACACAGACCAGTAAGGTGAAAAAACACATCGTGAGGTAAACCATGTAGTTAATTCCAAAAGATGCGACCACATAGCCAAACAGGGCCGACCCCAGGCACCAGAGAAGCCATTCCTGATGGCGGTCCCCCTCCACCTGTTTCCCTGCTCTCCCGATCAGCCCGAAGCTCCGGCTATAAATCATGATGAATAGGACCAGGGTCACGAGACCTCCCCCCAAAGCGGTAGCCACAAACTGGTTGCAGAGGTCCCACATGTCAAATCCCCAAGAGGCATAGTACCTATAGCCGATAAGCCACCAGTTGCTGAAGTGCCGGATGCAATTATCCACCAGCATGTAACGATGATAGCTGGAGGACCCACCGGTCAGGTCGACTTTCTCAATTAGGGACCAAACGGGGCCGTGCATGACGAGGTGTAAGCCCACTAAGGTAGCCACAATACCCCACCGGATTAGCCGCATCTGCCTGCGCAGGGGCCAGACGCACAGCCCTAAAAGGCTTCCGCCGAAAGTCAGCCAGCACGTGCTGGCATGAGACACGAAAACCATGGCTGTGGCACCTGCGATCCCCGCGCTGGCCGCCAATCCTGACTTTGCTTCTGTCCACAACCAGAGGAACAAGGGAATCAAAGCTCCGGCCATGGTTCCGGCGTAAAGACCGCCCATCGCTCCTTGCGCTCGAATATGGCCGTTCCTGTAATCGGGCCATGGCCCCCCGGCAAAGGCAAACACGTTTTGAGCCGTGAACTGCTCGCTGACCATGCATAGGCCCTGAATCACGCATATCAGCGCCAGCACCTTCAGGGAGCGCCGGAGTGTCTCGCGGTCGGGAATCAGAAACCTCACCGCCAAGTAGCCGCCCAGAGTAATGACCAAATCCCCCAGGCACTTTATGGTTGCCTGCGTTTCCATCCACTGGGTAGAAAAGATAATAAAGCCCGACAAAGCGCAGAGCACCGCCACCCTGTCCAAGGCGTTGAATCCCCCAACGAACCTCCCCCCCCTCCCTGAGGCGGCCATCCGAGCCAGTACCGCGAAGATCAGGATTTGATGCATCGTAAAATGCACGCCTCCCAGAACCACTACTTGGACGACCGGGATTGTGAAAAAAGCTAAGAGAAAAGGTGTGATCGCCTTCTCGCGCGGAAGTACGAAGATCAGCACGATGGCGACCAGCATCCCCACCGCCACCCACGGATGTAGTATCGTGGCAGACGAACCGCCTCCGAAATGCAGGTGTTCAGGCTGCATCGATCATGCCTTTAAGTGAAGGTGTCGTACCTCGGCCTCCTTGGGAACGGAAGCAGTGCATCCAAAAGCCCACGGGGTGAGTCGAGCTGGCAGGAAAATATCAGGAATCAATGCGGTATAGCCTGGACATCGGTCGGTGGCTGGGGGGGCGGACCTGACTGAGATTCGTAAGCCCCGATGTCCCATGCCCCGTTAGTAGGGCGCGAAACCGTAGCCCGGGCAGGACAAGTCACCGTGTGGTTTGTGGTGTTGTAGTTACAGGCATACCCAGTGTCGTTCTGGCAGGCTGTCCCTGCTGGGCCGTAGACAGCGGCAATTGCAGAGCACAGGGATTGCTCATTTGTCCCCGCTCCCACGGTGGAGTTCGTGCTGGCTACTGGAGAGAAGGCGTAGGTCTGGGTCTCTGCGTACTGGTCGTATTTCGGCGAGGTGTTAGCATCGGCTTTGCTTACGCTTTGGATGAGGTCGGTTGTTTCCGTGAGCGTGATGCTACCTGAAGCTCCGTTCTCGCAGCCTGTGGCGATACAATGATTGTTTATGAAGTAGACCGTGGCCGTTGGCGTCATGCCCGCAGTGTTCGCGCAGACCCCCACCCCTCCGCTTGCGGAGCCGCATTCGAGCGTGTTGTTGAACACGTAATGCGTTCCGCAGGCAGCTCCTTCCTGGCAAATGTCGATATTATTCCCTGATGCCGTCTTGAACATCAGGTTGTTGAAGAAGTACCAGGTCGTCCCTGCATTGCCAGACCCTTGCGCCCACCAATACTGGCCCATCCCGCCTGTTTCCGTTCCTGTCACGATGTTATTGTAGATAAAGGCAACCGTGTCACCCGAAGCTGGTCCGGCGATTTGGATGGCGTTCTGGTGGCCGCCGGGGAAGGATGTATTGGTTGGTCCTACCCAGTTATCGTGAACGCGGGATTCCGTCGCAGCTATTCCGTTCGCAACCTGGGTGATATAGTTTCCGTAAACATCCTCCCACTCCCCGGTGACGCACGCGAGCATGTCCTCCGTGGTGTCGGAACCATCGCACACACAAAAGCGCAGGGTGTTGTAATTGTTCGCCGAACTGAACGCCACTCCCGTATCGCTGGATGCTCCTGTATGCTCCCAGCCGTGGGCGTAGATGTTCTCGACGATGGTGTACGTGCCTCCAACATCAACGTAGTGCGACATTGTAGCTGTGTGAAGGCCCGTCATTTCGACGTTATCTAGAATAATATAGGAGATAGAGCTGTTCCCCAAGTTGGCGTATTGGCTGCCAGAGGAGCATGAACCTCCCGCACAACTCCAAATAGGGCGCGCCCATGAAGCCCCTGAGTACCAGGCCGGGTCAACCCCAATGTAAACCGGGTGTGACGACGTTCCGGTAGGCCAAGCTCCGTGGTAAACGTAGTTCAAATCAGCAGTGCCCCAGGTGTCGCCGCCGCGCAGGATGAAGCCCTCCCCCGCCGCAGGGGTCACAGCAGCGCAGTTTGACGTGCAGCCCGCCATTCCCGGTATGTGCGCCCACGGCCCGTGCGAGCCGCTTACCGTCTCCTGGGAGCCGTCGTAGCTGTCCGACCCGATGGACTTGGAGGCATAGTAGCATGCCGTCACTCCTTGGCTTGCCAGCGTCCCAGGCGTAAACGTCGTTGCTGGATTCAGGATGTAGTTGGCCCCCGAGGGACAGGTACCAGCGAAAGCTGGCAGCGCGAAAAGCAGAATAGCGAATTGCTTTTTCATGATATGGGGAATCCAACTGACCAGCGTTCGCCCTACAACGCCGTGCCTCGGCACACCAAGGTTCTTTCTCATCTCTACCCCCCGTGGAGGTGCCAATGAAATTGCCTTTCGGCTTGCGCACTCCAAACGTAGATTACTGACCGGTGGCAGGCTTGTCAATAGCGCGTACTGGTACTTTGGTACTTCGCGGCGCAAATTCGTTACGGGCCCAGCAGACGACCGTGCGACTAAAAATCGTTAACTTTCTGGCCCTGCCGAGGCATCGAAACGGTGTCTTGGCCAGGGATGACAACTGCGCATGGTTCCACTCTGCGGCTTCAATCAAGGCACGACCCGCTCCCTCTGTGGCCAGACTTTCGAGGATACGGGTGACGAGCAAAGGATTCATGCTGCGGCCGCGATACTGGGGGAACACGTGAAAATCGAAAAGATGCACGTCGTCCCGCCCCAGCGGGAAATAATGGGGCTCGACGGTGCTGCCTGATAAAGTCCAGCCGTAACCCGCTAGCTTACCGTCGGACTTGATCAACCACAGCGACGCTCCCTTTCCGAATCGCTCTTTCATGTTCCGTTGAGCCAGCTTGGGATTCCAAAAACTGGTGAGCGCTTCGAGATCCTCCGGGCAGAGTTCGGCAGAGCTACTCTTCCGCTCCACCTTCAGGAAGCTTGGCAGGTCCACGGGAGGCGAGGTCAGTGTGCCTAAATCGCAATAAAACAGGACGCTACGACTCGAAAAAAGGGCCCGTGTGACTGCCGCGCTGGCACGCCGAACTGTGGCGTTGAAGCCGTGGCGCCGGTAATAATCCGTGAATCGTGAGATTGCCGTGGAAACTGCCATATCAGGGGCTACCAAGCATTCGAGGCTGGCCTCCGCGGGAGGCCTCCACCGAAGTAAAAGGCCGCGCCCGCGATCGTCGTGAACAGGTACCGCCCCGCGTGCTGCACCAGGACCATCGCCAGTGCAAGATGTGGAGAAACGCCGGAGCTGATGAGGTAAAGCGGCCCGGCGGCCTCGATGCTGCCTATGCCTCCCATGGTGAGAGGAACGAGCGTGGCGAAGTTCACAACCACGAGAAATAACAGGGCAGTCTGGATGCGCATGTCATCCCGGAGGGCCAACCCCACGGCATAACACACCGCCGCCTCGAGGCCCCAGATGACCGCCGTCGCGGTGATCGCAGCCAGCATGCGCGGCAGCGTTCCCAGAGGCGCAATGCCATCAATAAGTTGCCCTGCTTTGTCCCTTGCGAACGACGTCAGGCGCCAGGGGAACTTGCGGTTCGCGACAAGAATAATGCTCCGCATTCTCGCCTGGTGACGAACGGTCAGGATTAGACCTATGGTGAGGCCAGCGAAGGCGAGTGAAGCCAAGAGCAGACCCCACTGCAGCCGACGTTCCAGGTGGACCAGACTGATCGCGACAAGACCGAATGCGCCCAGAACCAGACCATCGAGAATGCGCTCCGCCGCGATGGAACCCAAGGCTTCGGTTCGGTCAGGTCTTCCGTACGATCATCGCTGCTCACGCGAGTGCACTTCCTCTGCAGCCCGAATCTTCGTCAACAATTCTCCCGGAGTCCTCTTAAAAGACCTTTTCAAGCCACAGAACAGATTAAAGTTTAGTATGTACCACGCTGCTGCCAAGCCGTCTGCGAACCCGATTTTCTTGCCCTCTTCATAGGTGCGGCCGTGATATGAGATCGGGACTTCGTAGATGGGGCACTTGAGTTTGGCTATTTTGGCCGTGACCTCGATCTCGAAACCGAAACCGGAACTGGTGATGATCATATTGCGGATGATGTCACCCCGGAAGGCTTTGTACCCGGTCTCAACATCGGTCATGTTCACGTTGGTGAACAGATTCGAGAGAAAAGTCAGCCCGCAGTTGCCCAGGTAGTGATAGAAATAGACGACCCGGGCCGCTTTGCGCACCAAGAAGCGCGAGCCGTAAACCACATCGGCGAGGCCCGTCAAGATGGGCGCGATGACCTCCTCGATTTCCCCGGGATCGTACTCCAGATCCGCGTCCTGGACGATAACAATGTCGCCCTCGGTCAGCGCGAAGGCCGTCTTGAGTGCCTCGGTTTTGCCGCGGTTCTGCGCATGGTGGGCGACCTTGATTTCCGAATGTTGCAGCGCCAGCCGGTCGGCGATGAGACCGGTCTGGTCGCGGGAGCAATCATCCACGATTACAATTTCACGCACCGACGGGACCGCCAGCACACGATCCACCACGTCCGTCAGCGTGGCTTCTTCGTTATAGGCGGGAATGACCACCGAAAGCGGTCGCGACGGGTCCGTCCGAGAGCGCTGAGGAAGGCGGTCATCGATGGGAAGCGAACTTGGACTACGGAGAGGAGCCGGACGTATCCCGAGTTTCAAAGTATCGATGAGAAGGAACGATGCCAGAAAGAGAAAAGTCTGATTCATCGGATACGCATATCTCGAATCGAAACAAACAAAGTAGTAAACCAGAGGAAACATGGCCCAACACGCCGCAAAAAGCCAAGCAGCGAGCGGCTCGACACGGAAAAGTCGAATCAGACCCAGCAGTGCCGCCAGAACCAGCGGAAACAGAATCAAGGTCCTGTACCTATGAAAACCGAACCAGAAGTACCAGAACCTGTGGGCTGTCAGCCTGAGAAACGCGCTTGGGTGGGTCCTGATCCACTGGCTGGCTTCCTCAAAACGCCAATGGTTATAGTTCACTTCGCCCATGCGCTGAACGATTTGAGCTTCCGGCACGCTCAAGGCGGGATGCCGTCGCTTGTGGAAGGTGTTGTCGCCGTCCGCGTACATTTCTTGCACAAGCAATGGATGGACGCCGTCATGATTGGACATGCTCAATTCAAGACCGAAATTGCTGCGGACAAAAAACAGATGGCCGAAAGTTTTCTGGTTCCGGATCACCCAGGGCAGAAGGACGAGCGCCGCCGCGCACAGGGCCAACGCAGTCCTGGCAAGAGTGCTCCGCGGCACAACCAGAAAATACAGGATCATAACCGCGGCGAAGACGGCCAGCATCTGAGGCGCTGCAAGTATTAGCAGGCCCCAGCCGAGGCCGGCGAGCACAGCGCGCAAACCCGACGCGGGTGAGCGCCTCCACCAGTATAGGGTTAGCGCCAGGACAGCCACCCAGCACATGCCGACGAGACTTGCTTCCCATCCATCGATCTCAACGAGTGGATGCAAGGGGAACAATGCCCCCACAGCACCAGCAAGAATCCCGACGCGCGGCGATAATCCGCAGGCCAGTGCGAGCACAACTAATAGAGCGTATTGAACCGAAGCGCAGACGGCATTGAACAGAAATACGGACAGTGCTCCTAACCGGCCGGCGCCAAAAAGCCGGAACAGAAGGCTTACTAGCCAGGGATACACGGGCGCCAGGTGCGCTGTGGGACCCGTTGGGACGGCGTAAGGATTGCCGAAGACATGCTGGGTGACGAGGCTTTTCGCCACCCTTTCGACTTCGGCGAAATAAAGCGGTCCTCCGCCAAAACCAGCAAGGAATATGATGGCCAGCCGCGTAGCAACGGCTACGGCCGCGATAGTCAAGGCAGCACGAAGATTGTCGCGCGTTTTGGAAGGAATCCGTTCCATAATAGAACTGTACAGTTTCCTGCCTTCCCAAACGAATCTGCCGCCGGACGAAGTCCTTGGGCAAGATTGCGGGGTTCTTACTAAGCTGAGGCGAAGGCGCGCGAATACGGGCCCGAGTACCCGTCCGCCCAGGACGGGGGAACCGCTCGCGAGAGCGAGGAACGACGCCAGCGCCAAAGTGATCCCGGCTCGATCGGGGCAACCACCATCGAACAGCAACTCGAAATCATGTCGGCCTAGCAGCCGAAGGTGGCGGTTCGCCCCCAGTCGTCCTTCGCCTTTGTACCCGCACAATGGGCACAGAGGATCTCACCCAAGCAGGCAGGCAAGACGATGTTACCCATAAAATCGATCAGGATCACTCGGAGCGAGTTCCAGTAGCTAAGGCTCTTCTGCCATATGCGCCATCGCCACCCGTGGAGGAGATAGGCAGCCACCATAAGCGTGATGCCCATTACCAGCAGGCCAGGGTGCGCCTTGCGGACGCAGTCCGCCGTCCGATGCAGGTCGAAGTGCCTGAGCAAGGTGTAGAGAATGAGCACGGCTAGGGCGAGCGAGATGGCGAATTCGGCGAAGCGCTTCACTCCTCTTCGGCTCCGTTGATGTTCGATCCGTTACCCGCGACCCTAATGACGGGTGGTCGGCCACCGCATGACCGTCGGCCCGCCTACGCGAGAATGATTATCGACCTTGGTTTGCGTGGAGCAGGTTCTGACGGTCGCCGTTGCCTCTCCGCGAACACCATATGCGCGGACGCAGCGCGCCAGATCTCGCATCGAGGCGAAGATGTTTTTCCAACCGGCTCCTTTGGCTGTTCCCGCTGGCCGAGCGCGGAAGTCAATCGGGACAAAGACCACCTTCCATCCCTCTCGCTGCGCTCGGATAACACGCTCGGCTTCCGAGAATGGGCTGCGCGATAGCAATTCGAACCCGAACATCTCCCGCCGGCCGAGCTTGACGCCGCCCGCGTCTCGAATCGGCACGCCAAATACGACTTCGGATAGCCAGTTATAGGCGAAGGACACCAACCTCCGGCGGAGACTGTAGACATCGCGGCGGTTGGTTCTTACGCCCACGGCCAGATCCGCCCCCGCCAGCACGGGTTCGAGCAGGCGCTTGAGGTGCTCCGCGGGCCACTGCCCATCAGACCCGGTGGAATAGATCAGACTCCCTTTGGCCTCCTGATACAGGTGCGCAAACGAAGCATAAATCCCTTGGTTTTGTGGATGTAAGATGACCCGGAGCTGAGGGACCCGCTTCTGAAGCCGGCCCAGGGCTTCGCGCGTGTGGTCAGTGCTGCCATCATCAACGCAAACGATCTCCCACTCGATACCGACCGCGGCGAGTTCTTCGAGCACGCTGACATGCTCGGCAATGACGGGCTCGATTACCGCTTCTTCGTTGTAGGCGGGTAACACTACGGATAGCATGGTCGATTATGATAGACTGACCGCGCGAGGCGGGCAGGCGCACGCTGCACGATTACACTTCGCTGAAGATCTCAAGTCGATCTAGTTGCTTCCCGGTGGAGCCAGCAAATGCACGTAGTAATGTGTGTCCCCAAGTCTTTGCCAGTCCGCGAACCCGACAGACGGCGGTGTCTCCTCAGCTACGATTGCCTTTGCTCCGAATCTCGCAAAGGCATCGTAAACTTCTGCTTTTTCGCGAGGGTTTGATAGGCGCCAGAAGTCCCCCGTATCCTCGCGAAGGATCTGGGCAACAATTCGTACCCGCGCCATCCGCGCCCAGCGGCACCCGCCCGAACCATCGCCAATGAGGCCCACTTCCTCTTCCTGTGGCACACCCGCCTTATTCAGAGAAGTGCCCACCTGAACGAACAACCCGTGATAATGTTGCGCACGAGGGAGACCTGCCAAATGGTAAGCGACAAGCAGCCCAGTATAAACCGTCAGAGAGATGGCAATAACCACGCTCGACAAGGTAACTCGCTTGGCAACACTCTCTGGGTTCTCGAGAAGTATCCCTGGGAACAAGCCAAGCAACACCAATAGGAAAAAAGGGGCAACGTAACGTGGCTCAACCCACACAAGCAAATACAAGCCCAGACCAGCAACTCCGGGAACGAGCGAGGGCCAACTTCTTAAGACGTTCTTGAAGCGCCGAAGAGCATTTCGGCTCAGGAGTAGAAAGATGAGACCAACCGCAATCAGGCCCGACATGGGCACGATGTGGGAGTCCGCAAAAAGAGTTCTCAGGTTCCACTCGAATGCTCGGAGCTGAGCTCGCGGATCGACTACGGTGCCGGCGCCAGCGCTCCAGTAACCCATATCCTGCCGTGGCGGGTATGTCAAGGCTAGCGGCTCTCTGAAACCATAGACATCAGGGTGGGTGTGGAGGAGAGTCAGAGGGTGCTTCAGAAAAGGGAGAGGACCGGAAGCGGGAGAGAAGAAAGGTCCCCCGGCGGCCTTACTTCCACCCACATGATTAACGACCCAGGCATAATTCAGGTTTCCTGTCTCGCTAAAGCTGAGCCGCCCTACCCTCTTGGACATCGCGATGACCAACGGTGCGGATACCGCGCAAAAAACAAGGAAGGTTATGGCGAGAGGACGTATTGCTTTTCTCCATTCGCCAATTACGAAAAATGCGACTGCCATAAACACGAACGCCATGGGAAACAAGACAGCCTTCGCTAGATAACCCAGCCCGAGAGTAAGCCCAAGTAACAGACAAGTTCCTGTCCTCTTGGTGCTGGTGCGGAGACTGAGGAGAAGCCCGGCGTCAAGGTAGACGAGTGTCGCTACACACAAATCGGGAGTAATAAAGCGAGGTCCCCAAATCATCCCCACCGTGGTCCAGGTAAAAAGGCTATAACCTAGCAGTTGCCAAGTCCAGACCGGTAAGGGCGCTGCTGAACCTGCACCCTCCTGAGTACTTTCTCGTCTGAAAACGCGTATCACTCGGCGCAGGAGGAACTCGAAAGATGCCAACGCGACGAGAAAAATAACAAGGTTCAACACATGCACCAGAGGAACTTCCCATGGCGCCGACGGACGCGTCAGCCAGGTGACCACGCCGATCAAAATCGGGTAGAGGGGGCTCCAAACTGGATTAACCAGCAAGTGCCAGTTGTGTCTCAGGAGCCAATCGCTCATGTCGAGGTAGGAGATTCCATCCTCGTTGATGAATTGTCGCTGTGACCAGGCCTCAATCAGCGCAAATCCGATACAGACAATCCAGCAGGCGAGCCTCGTCAATTTGTACTTTTGGTCTTCTCCAAAGGCCTGGGTGGCTTTCTCTTGGTTGTCAGACAACTTCGCCTTCATTGCTCACTCCGACACGGCGAAGACTCGGTGATCTTCCTTTCTCATCCCTATGGAGAGCTGCGAAATTCCCGTGGAAATTCCCATACTAGGGTGCCATGTTCCAGGTGTCAGGGTATAGGTTATAGGTCACCGAAAATCCGGCGACCGCTAACTGTGACTCTTGACTTGTGATCTGACACCCGATACCTGTAACCCGTCACCTGCCCCGAAGAGGAGTTCCCGCAGGCAGGCGCCGCTGACTTGTCTGCGCACCTCGCTTTGCTCCCGTCTGCGAGACTGCACTAAACCGGAGAGAAACGCCAGCGTGTAGCGCATGAAATGACGGAAAACCATGATGCTTCGGATTCCCAGTCGACTGAAAATGCCGTGATATTTCGACCAATAATACAGAATCGAGCGCTGTTGCGCGACCGCAAAGCGGACGGGGTAGGGAGCCGTGATCTTGCCGCGGTCGTGGATGGCCCGAGCGCCGGGATAGAAAACCACCTCCCATCCCGCTTTCCAACAACGCCGGCACCAATCCACATCATCGCCGTACATGAACAAGTTTTCATCCAGTAGGCCCACGGCCGCAAAGGCTTCGCGGCGAATAAAGGAGAAACAACCCACCAGCACATCCACCTTCAGCGTCCGGTCATGGGGAAAGTAAAACATGTGCTCGCCGGCAAAGAAGCGGGAATTCTTGAACCTCGTCGCCAATCCGGTGGCGTCGCAGAAGTTGTTCCACAGGGTCGGAAATCGCCGGCACGAGCTCTGCATAGACATATCGGGTTCAAAGACGCGCGGACCGACATTCCCTACCTTGGGATTCTGGTCGAGGAAATCCGCCAAGGCGTCCAAACAGCCTGGAAGAATAATCACGTCGGGGTTCACCAGGGCAATGTAGCGCCCCTGGCACTGCCGGATCCCCAGGTTGTTGCCTTTCGCGAAGCCCAGATTCTCAGGGCTTTTGATCAGCTTGACCCAGGGAAACCGCGTCTTGAGCATCTCCGCGGTGCCGTCCATCGAGGCGTTGTCAACCACCAGGGTTTCCATACTGCGGCGCGGTGGCGCTTTTTCCAGGCTTTCCAGGCACAACTCTAAATAGCGCTTGGCATTCCAGGCGACAATGACGACCGAGATATCCATAGAAGGAGGTTAAACAGGCCGAGTTTGAGGCGCAGTGGCAGGCTGCCTGAAAGGCCGCGGGAAGTGCAAGGCGGCCTTGGAGCGGCGAATCGCACCCTGCATGGCCAGGCTAGCCCTGACAATGGCGGAAGACACAACGCTGCCGCACGCCACCAAGGGGTTTATCTGCATTAGGTCGGCGCCGGAAAATCCCCTCTTGAAGGAATATACGCCCGGGTTCCGTTCGGGATCGATGCCCCCAAGATCGTACCATCTGATGCCGTTTTCCTTGAGCCATTTAATCATAGTCCACTGTAACAGGTAGGCGCCTTGCGATTTCAGGCCTTCATCATTGGTTGCACCAAGCAGATATATCGCCGAATTCCCCATCGCCGAGGTCGCAAGTCCCGCAACCGGGGTGCCCTTGTCCTGGCAGATCAGGATGCGCAAACGCTGCGACTCCGGCAAGTTTTCTTGGATCCGCCCAAATTCCTCAACGTCCACGGTGGTTTCGAACGTCTTGCGTTTTCGCATTTGATTGTAGATCTGACGAAAAACCTGGTATTCATTGTTCCCCGTTCCAGTAATTACGTTAAGGCCGTTCTTTTCGGAGCGCTTGAGGTGGTTTCGCCATTTGGCGTCGAGTTTTTTGCGCAGTTCATCAGTGGACGGCGCGAGATCCAGGACGAAAGTTCGGTACGTGTTGTCAGCGTCGAGAGGTTCCAGCGTGAATTCGCGAAAAGCGGACTGAATTACAGCGGCGCGTGGCGAATCCACAAAAGCATTGGGAAGGATCCGGAGGAAGAGCTTCCTCTTGTCGATGTACTCCTCTTCGAGGGCCCGGGCCATCTTAACGGCAACCTCAGAGTCAAGCGGCCTCCCACGCTGCTCGAACAATGGACCCCAGCGCAGATACGCCATACCAAACTTGAATCTTGTGGGGCGAATAATTCTCAGCTGGGCCATCCCCAGGACCTCACCACCTTGTTTCAAAACCAAGTGGCTGAGGTTCTTCTCCCCCCAACGCACTGCGCCATAAGACCGAGTTTGGTAGAAGTTGGCATCGTCAAACAGATCGAGCATCTGCGACCATTCAGCAGGGGTTGAACGATCCACCTCGACCTGCCAGTCAGAACTCAGCATGGACTTTAGTCCGGTTTCCTAAATTGACCGCTTGCCTAAGCCTGTCTAGATTAGCACCCTATGCTGCTTGAGACAGCGCCTCCGCGGCCTCGACTTGCGGAAAGCCTCTGGCTTTCCGGTCAGCGCCTGCCCCTTGGAAAGGTAGAGCCTTTCCGCACAGCGGGCGGCGGAGCCGCACGTCATAGCCCACCCGATCGTGCGTAATTGGATAACGGCGTCGGCTCCCTTAGCCGTAGGCTTAGGTTATCCCGACCAAGGCTGTGGACGAAAGGAGCCGAGCCATGAAGCACATTATCGGTTGTGATTGGCATCCATGGCCGAAATCGACTGCGCCACACAACCCAAATGGTGCAGAACGGCTTTCCGAGCGAGCAAAGGTCCCACAGGCAACATGAGCCTTATGGTCTGATGAAAACAGGCAAGCGGCAGGCCCTCAAGCGTTCACTCGCGTGGGGAGCGTCTTCGGGGTCCTGCGGATGTAACATGCTTTCGCGGAATAAGCTTGAGGCACGTCGTATTGCCACAATTCCCGGTCTCCGGAGGCTGCGTCCAAGCGCGAGAAACCAAGGCTGGCATAGTGCCCGGCAACAATGCCGTTCTTCTTGGAAGGGTTATAGACGCCCACGATCTTGCGAATGTCCCGGGCGTTGCACTCCTCGACGAGGGCATCAAACATGGCAAGTTCCATCTCGCGCTGCAACACGCGGCAGCTCATTACCCAAACGTCCAGTTCGACTGTCTCGTAGGTGACGCGCCCGATCAGGACTGACACCAGGCCGTTGTCACCAAATCTATCAGCCAGCCGTCCATAAAGGGTGAGAAAGCCCGGATCGCGACTAATGGCCTCCACCTCGGCGCTCGTGTAACGTCTGGTGGTGAGATTGAACTGGTTGGTCTTATTGATCAACTGCGTGATTCGCTCCAGGTAGACTGAAAGAAAAGGGCCGATCTCCGCAGTCATTTCGAGCGACGCGAGAAACTCTCCGTAATCACGGAAGTCGGCCTGATAAGCGCTTCGCTGGGCATTCGAGCTGTAGTAGCTAGAGCGGCTGAGATCGTCTTGAACCACTTTGGCCACTTCGAAGTACCCCTCGTGCTCGAGTATTTCCGCAAATTTGGAAACATCCGAGCCTACATCGGGTACTGCCACCTCGGGCAGTTCCCTGGCGACGAGGGCCCTTTCGGCCGGGTCATCATCGACAAAAACCATGCTATCAAGACCGATATTGAGTTCCAGGGCGGCCGTGCGAATGTTGTCAGGTTTTAGGCCCCAATTGGCTTTGAATACGCTGAAATCCTCGACTCTTAACACGCTGTCCGGGTGGGAGAAGCCTTCCTTGGCGTTCTTGGCCTCATTCTTCGAGCAGACGGCAAGGATGACACCCCGCCGCTTCAAATCCTTCACATACCGTTGAAAGTCCACGAAGGCCTCGCCGACCGGGTGGTCCCGGCCAAGCATCAGGTTCTGCACGCCATCATCCCCGATTATGCCACCCCACAAGGTGTTGTCGAGATCCAGAACGAGGCACTTCTTGGTTTTGCCGTAAACCGACTTAACAATCGCGGCAACGTTTTGAGCCAGTACCACCGTGGCCGTTGGGCCCAAGGCCATATGAAAGTTATACCAATAGGTGCGGTCGTGCCACGCAGCCAGGCCCACTTGCGCGGAGAGGAAGTGGATGTCATTAATTAGAAATCGGGAGTGCTTGCGGGCATAAGCCGCAAACGCGGCATTCAGCCTCAGCAAGAAGTTCACGCGGCAGTACGACTCGGACGCCTCTAGATTCCCGAGGGGTCTGAGCTGTGAAAGGTCGAAATTGTTCTGGATGATGAGTGCACCTAGCCCCTCGTGAATTCTCTGCCAAAGAGACTCAAAGCGGGCTATCTCGCCGTTGAGGCGCTTTTCAACCTCCGTTTCGGTTTCCAGTATTTCCGGGAATTGCGATACATTGCGCCAGGTAGTGTGGATAAAAACGATGTCGGGCTTGAAATTCCACAAATCCGGATTCTTGAATAGTACGTCTTCACTGTAACGGTTGTATCCCGACTCATAGTAAGTGGGTTGGATCCCTTGCGCAAGGAGGAACAGCTCGAGCATGCTCATTACTTCCGTTGTCGTGGAACCGCCAAGAATCGCAATGCGCGTCGAGACGAGATTCGTTTGCTTAAGAAGCTCCTTCTTCAGCGCTTGACGCTTCAGAAGGACCTCGGCGGGCGCAACGGGGTATCGGAGAGCTTTCGGAACCTCCCATTGCAATGTCTTAGTCTCGGATGCCATTAGAAACCTCTAATGCATAAGAGCCGCAACCGGTGGTGCGAGCGGCTCGATAAGGACGTCTGGCGGCAATTCTACGCGATGCTACTCTCACGAGGACAGTGGCATGCGTCACGCCAATGGCGTTGAGTTGGCCTGGGAAACAGGGAGGTTGTCTTCCATCCCGGCCAGGCGCAGAAGATCAGCGACCGTAGAGCAGGTTACCACCTGGTCGGGGGTGATGGACGTGTTGTTTTGAGTCTCCGCTAGTACGATCAAGTTGATCAGTGCGATGGAGTCCCAGGTCTCCAGTTCATCCAGTTTTTCGTGACCCTTGAGAGTGCCGGCCGGCAGGCCCAAAATCTGGTCCATCTCTAAAAGGAATTCCTTGCGAGTCATATGAATCTGTTCCCGAAAGGCCCATCAACAGAGCGGACAAATGCCCGGGGATTCCCTCCTGCCGCACAAGCACCGAACTTTGGTCTCTCTATAGTTTCAATGATCACCCATGTGGCTCGATCCGGTCAAGGTCTAGGTAGTGTCTCAGATTGCTGTAGCGGCGCTCTCCGAGCGCCATAATCCTCCAGAATTCAGAATCGGCGGTCAGAGGCCGCCGCTACAAGCTCCAAACTGAGATACTACCAAGCTTTGCAATTCCATTTATCCCCGCGCAGTCCCCCCAAGACGGTTACTGAACGCGTCCTTCCGAGCCATCCGGACGAGGTCGAGGCCGCGAGAAAGCCGGTTCCTGACGGCGCGGAGGCGAGGCAAGACCTCGATCTCGAAGAAGAGAGCGTCGTCTTTGTTGGCATGGATGCTGACCCGGTCAAAACGAAAGCGTTGGGCGCCCCGTGGGTTGGCCACGCTCTCGCTCAGGAAAATCGCTTCATGCCCAGACAGCTGAAGATCCCGCACCAAGTCGTTTGTGAGGTCCGCCGAGGAACCGTAGGGCAGGCCGAATGACCGTACCTTCTTCCCAGATAGGGCCTCCAACTCTGCCTTATTCCTGCCGATTTCCTGACCGAAATCCGCTGTTGTCAACGACCGGCAGTGGATGTGGTTGTAAGTGTGGTTCCCAATGTCAAAGTCCGAAGCTGCCAACTCGCCAACCTGCTTTCGATTCAGGTACAAGCCCGTTTCTCGCGCCAACTGACGCGCATTGATCCCTCCCAAATGAGCTAAAGCGTCGAGAAAGACTCGTCTCTCGGCCAGCGAAAGGGAGGGGAAGAAGCGCGAAAAGACCTCAGCCAAAGATTCGAGTTTGGGGACATCGGCATTCCCAGTGGCGCGCACGGCCGCATTTATGGCCTCCATCCCCAGGACGTTGGCCACGTAGCAAACAAGATTGTCCGGTGCTAATCCCTCGTTGTCGAGAAAGGCAGCATTGAGGAAAAGAATGCCCGGCACACGATACTTGCGGCAAAGCGGCGCGGCGTACTCCACCATCGATGCATAGCCGTCGTCGAAAGTTACCAGCACCGGCCGTGGCGGAAGACTGCGGCCCTCAGAGGCATCCAAAACATCCTGTAAGCAGACAGGAGTGTAATATCGAGTGAGGAATTTCAGTGCAGCCTCGAAGTCGCCGGGCGGGACCGTCACGCGCATTCCCCTGGTAAACAGCGACTCCGTTGCTGAAACATCATGAAAGGTGACGCAGCGCAATGAGTAAGAGAGGCCGAGGACGCGCGCGATCCCAAAACGGCCGGGCATGCGCCAGAGTGCCCCTGCCGCTAAATCAAGAGCGGGGTGTCGGTGATTGCTATTATCTTTGTCTCGGCTAACCAAAGTTTTAAGGCCCGCGCGCAGACCGTTTTCGACGACCACCGGCATTTGCGCGATGGGGAGTTGTTTGAGCACTAGGCTAGAACGAGATATTTCTGCTCGAGGAACGTCCTGTGCCAAAGCTCGAGCGTAACCAAAGAAAAGATCTCCGTGGAATATCCGCCCGTAGCCTCGTTGCGGGCCAGCAACTCGCGGACAGCCGGGGCGGCGAAATAGCCCCGGTTTGTTGCCACCCGGTCGAACAGAACATCATGAACCCAGCTCCGCAGGTCTTTCCGGAGCCAAGAGTCGTAAGGAACGGGGAAGCCAGCCTTGCGACGATACAGTATGGGTTTGGGCACCCGGCGTCCGAGCGCCCTCTTGGCAAGGTACTTCGTGGTGAAGCGGCGAACCTTGAGGTTCGGGGGCAAGGCGGCGGCGAACTCGAGCACCTTGTGATCGAGCAGGGGGACGCGGAGCTCGAGGGAATTAGCCATGGTCATCTTGTCGGCTTTGATGAGTAGGTCATCAGGGAGCCAGCTCTTGGTGTCGATGTAGAGCATCGCGTCGAGGATGTTGTGCTTCCGAACACGCCCCTGGAGGCGACGAATGGGTTCAACTGTGTGCTCTGGGTCAATCGTGCGGGCAAAATCAGCAGAGTACAATTTGCGCTTCCCGTTTGCAGCGAAACGGTATGGGTTCGAAGTTCGGCTGTAGTAGTAGTTAGGAAAAAGCGCCTTCATCAAAGGTATGTACCTAGCCACTCGCGGCGAGTGGAACATCAAGTTGAAGAGAGAAAGCCCCCAGACGAGGGCGCCGTTCAGCGGAGAAGGGCCGCGTTTCAACCGCTCCAGCCAAAGCAGATTGCGATAGTTGCCGTAGCCAGCAAAAGCTTCATCGCCGCCTTCACCAGAGAGGAGTACCTTGACATAGTTCCTCGCCAACTTCGAAACATAATACAGGGCAATGGCGGGCGGCTCACAGACGGGCTCTTCCATATGCCAGACATATCGCGGCATGAAGGCGGCAAAGTCTGTAGCTGATATGGTCATGTCATGATGTCGGGTGCGGAAAGTTTCTGCCGCCAACCTGGCATAGGGTCTCTCGTCAGCAAACCCTCGGTCAGAAAAGCCCACCGTATAGCTGCTGACCTCTTTGTCTGTTCCCTCCACGGCAAAGCTGAGGACTGCCGTAGAATCCACCCCGCCACTTAACAGGACGCCAACCGGAACGTCTGCGATCATGTGTTGTTGAACGGTTTCGGCCAACAACTCGATCAACTGCTTCTCGGCTTCCTTCCGGCTCGGGCTTTCGGCAGGCTTGGAGAAGCTGAGGTCCCAGTATTGGCGGATTTCCGCGCGACCATCCTTCGCGATCAGATAGTATCCCGGAGCGAGCTTCGAGATCCCCTTGAAAAGAGTTTCTTCCCCAGGCAGATATCTAAAGGTGAGGAACCTGTCGATGACTTCTGGGGAGATGGCTCGATCCACAGCGGGATCGGCCAGGATCGCCTTGATCTCGGAGGCGAAAACCAGGGATTTCTCAGTCAGGCAGAAGTAAAGAGGCTTTATTCCCACCCGGTCTCTTGCCAGGAACAGCGTGTTGGATTTTTCATCCCAAATGGCGAAGGCAAACATGCCACGCAGTTTCTCCAAGCACTGGGGGCCCAGTTCTTCATAAAGATGGACAATTACTTCCGTGTCCGTCTGGGTCTTGAAGGTGTGGCCCTTGCTCAGCAAAAATGGACGCAGTTCCTGGTAATTGTAGATTTCCCCATTGAAGACAATCCAGATGGTGCCATCCTCATTGGACAGGGGCTGATGCCCAGTGCTCAGGTCAATGATCGAGAGCCTGCGGTGCCCCAACCCCACCTGTGTCGCCGCATAGACTCCCTCGTCGTCCGGTCCTCGATGGCGAATAGTATCCAGCATCGATCGAACCAGAGCGGGGTCGACGTTGGAGTTCTGATCAAAATTGAGCTTTCCGCAGATTCCGCACATACATGGTCCACTGAAGGCCAGTGGGCCCGATGGTCACCTCCAAACAGTTTTTAGTCCAAACAGGCGTCTCAGTTGCTGCGCCCGCAGGTAACGAATCAGCCGTTTGTCGTTCAGATGCGGCGAGTTAGTAAAATGAGCTTTCAGAAACCCATATAGCATGGCGAGGGAGCCGATAACGTAGGGCTTTCGACCCACCCTATATATGCACCGAGCGAGAAAAAAGAGAGGATGGTATCTACAGGTGTAGCACACCGAGCCGTACTTCACCCGGTCGCGCAAAAGTCCGTCTGCCGCTCCCGTAAGGCGATGGTGGATGAGCCGGAGATCCTCAAAGCTGCTGGTCTTCCACCCCAACATGTTCGCTTTAACTTCGTCAATCGTGTCCCATCCGGCTACAGGCAATAACCCACCTATCGCCTCCCAGCAAGCCTTTCTGTAAATCTTCGTGGCCCCCCGTACGTGGAACTTGGGACACGCCTCAAGTTTTTGCTCGCTGCCAAGGTCGTAGTAGACCTCTCCGCCCCCAATCCCCAAGTCAGGCTGCTCGCGGAATTTCTCAAAGCATTTTTGAAAGTAATCCGTGGAAAAGCTGAGATCCCCATCCAGCTTAACTATGAAATCCCAATCGTTGCAGCGAAGCGAGTGGTATGCCTCATTGAAAGCATCCACCACGCCCCCGCCGGCTTTCCGAAAACCTCGGTCCGGCCTGTGGATGGTGCGGATCCAGGGAAGCTGAGCCGCATAGTGATCGATAATGGCGCCCGTTCGGTCGCTCGAGCCGTCGTCAACAATCACCCACTCCTCCGGGCACACGGTTTGACTGCTGACGGATTCAATGGTGGCTTGGATATGCTCTTCTTCGTCGCGCACCGGCGAGATCATTACGTATCGTGTCATCTCGTTGTCGCCGCCTCGTGCGACTGGGGAATGCCGAGGTAATCGCCCAGGCCCTCCTGCCATGGCCTGAAGGTATTCAAGCCCAGGAGTTTGAGCCCGTGGTTTTCCAGAACTGAATACTTCGGCCTTGGCACCTTGGCGGGAAATTCATTCGGTCTTGCAACCTGCAGGTTTACTTTAGTGCCTGTCAAAGCAAAGATTTCTCGCGCGAACTCGAACCAGGAACAAGCACCCTCGGCGGTGGCATGGTATAGGCCATAACTCTCACAGCGGCTTAACGCAACGATTTGGCGCGCCAAATCGGAGGTCGGAGTGGGGGTAACAAATTCACTGTCGACGACGCGGACTTCGCCTCGCTGATTCGCCAGTCTGAGCATCAGTTGGATAAAATTCAGTCCGCCCTTGGCGCGGCACGGACTCTTCCCGTAGATCGCCGAAGTACGTAGTACGAAATGCTTGTCGAGTGTCGAGCGTACGAAGTACTCTCCGGCGAGTTTCGAGTTTCCATAGACGCTCAAGGGCCTGGGTGGATCCTGCTCTTCGTAGGGGCTGACTTTGCAACCGTCAAAGACGTAGTCCGTACTAATATGGATCAGCACCGCGCCGATATCTCGTGCCGCCAGGGCAAGGTTTCTCACGCCTAACGCATTGACTGCGAAGGCCCGGTCAGGTTGCAATTCACAATTCTCGACGTTGTGCATGGCCGCGGTATTTACCACGACGCCGGGTCGCAACTCACGCAGTTTATTGGCGACCGCCTCTCCGTCGGCGATTTCGATGTCCGCGTGCGTAAGTGGCAATACATCTTCGCCGTTATCCGCGAAAGCGCGAACGACGTCGCTCCCTAGTTGGCCGTTGCTGCCCACGACCACGACTCTCATCGCGCCAGAGACCTCCCCATGCCGTGGGTTTCTATCCCACTTTCCAGTTGCCTGAAGGATACGATGTTGGAATAGAGAGGGTTGTCCCAGTCCCTACACTTTTCCATGTTGTCGATCAGATTGCCCACAATCGATTTTACATCACTAGCAGGATGGAAGCTGAGCACATTCTTGGCCTTTTCGACGCTGACTTTATAGTTGCGGAAATCCTGGTTATGTTTGATGCAAAGGTTCAGCCGCTCTCCCAGACGTTCCTCGATCGTGGCTTTCACCAAGTCGCCGACTTCTCCAACAGTATAGTTGCCTGACGCGATATTGAAAATGCCCGAGATTCTCTGATCTGCTTCAATAGCACGGATGTAGGCGGTTGCGGCGTCGTCGATGCTGAGAATGGGCCGCCAAATGGAAGGATTGTTGATGGTGATGGTGTGATCCTTCACGGCGCACTTGAACATGGTGTTGATGATGAGGTCGAAGCGCATCCGGGGGCTGTATCCCGAAATCGTGCCTTTGCGCAGCGAAATCACCGAAAAATCTCTCTCGGCCAACTGCATCGCTGCCTGCTCTCCTTGCAGTTTGGAAATTCCATAGGGGTAGGACGAGGAAACAGGGCGAGTCTCGTCGTAGAGTTCGTTTTCCGTATAACCGTAGACCGAGCAGGAGGAGGCGTAAATGTACCTTTTCACTTTGGCATTCTTGGCCGTGTAGGCCAAGTAGGCTGGAGCGGCGGCGTTGAAAATGAAGTTCTTGCTCGGCGAAAACTCCGCCATTGGGTCGTTCGATAGGCCGGCTAGGAAGATCACTTGATCATAATGCTCCAGGTCTTCCACCGAGAGCTGAAAGATATCCTTGTGGAGTATCCCCACATCCCGCGGCAGGTGGTTGCCAAACCAAAACAAGTCCACCACGTCCACTTTGTAGCCCCGATCGAGCAGTTTCGGTATCAGCACCGAGCCCACATAGCCTGCACCGCCGGCAATAAGCAATTTCATGATTCCACCCTGCAACTCTCGACGACCGCTCCTCTCCCCTATATGTGCAGATTACGGGATTCGGGCCTGGCCAGCCACTGTTCCAACGTCTGAGCTTTCTGGTCCTTCTCGGATAGGCAAGGTTCACTCACCGGCCACTCGATGCCGATTTGCGGATCATTCCAGCGAATCCCAGACTCACCCTTATTGTTGTATAAGCCCGTGCATTTGTATTGGATCTCCGCTACTTCCGAAAGAACACAGAAACCTCGGGCGAAGCCCGCAGGAGCCCAGACCTGGCGCCGATTCGCGGCCGAGGCTTCGATGCCAAACCACTTCCCCAGGGTGGGTGAACCCGTTCTGATATCCACCGCAACCAGGAAGGCATTGCCCAGTGGAACGCGCATCAACTTGCCCATGGGCGGGTCCCACTGGAAATGCAATCCACGCAGAACCCCCTTGACAGAATGCGAATGGTTGTCCTGCACAAACTGAGTCGGCAGGCCCAGGGCCTTGAATTTGTCCTCGCGGAACGTTTCCATGAAGAAACCACGGCTGTCCTGGAAAATCTCCGGCACAAGCACTACAATCTCTCCTAAATGCCGCGATTCAACTCTGATTTCCATCGATAACTCCGAATCTCCACCAATAGGTCGGTCGCGGAAGCCGGACGCTGATGCGTACTCTGGCGCGAGGTTCGTTTTTGCAGCCCGCGACCCCAAAACTGCCCCTCAAGGCGTCGGGAGCAGCACGGGTGCGTTTTCCTCACCTGAGCGTTCTTGCATCCCGTCCCTCCAGGGCGGAATGCAGCAGTCTGCCGCCGTCCCGGCATTTCGATAGCCTGCTGGAAACTGTGTTGGCTGGATTGGACCGAATTCTTCTCCTGCGGATCGCGCGCAGGGCCCGACCCCCGCATCCACAGGCCAAGATCAATGCGAATGCGCCGATAATCAATTGCCCGGGTGATTCCGTAAGGTAATAGACATGAGTGATCGCGCGCCCAACGGCGTATCTCGACATGGTTATGTCTCGGAAATCCGAAACCCTGCGGAGAAGGTAAATGCGAAGAGAATGCTTCGTGGCGCTGGCCGGGACCAAGCGCAAGTCGTTTTGGTATAGTACCACAACGTTACGAGTCTTGCCCGCGGGGATATCTACGCTAAGCTCCAGATAGCCATGGTGCAATCGATAATTACAGGGCTGGCCGTCCACACTGACTGAGCTTATGACCGGCGTGCTGCTCTCTTGCTTCCGGACATAAAAGATAGAATCGTGACCGGTAGTATTATCCAGAGAGAGGCTGCTTGAAAAAGCGAGAACATCGTAGTTCGAGTCGTCCCTTAGCCTAACGAGATAGAGGTGCCGCACTATGTCGCCCAAGCTGCGCCAGCGGATCTCCGGGTCAAATTTGTTCACTCGGTCTGCCATGGCGTCGAAGGCGTTGATGCCGTTCACAAAAAGGTCTTGATGGCCATAGAAGAGCAAGGGGTTGTCGAGGAAGTCGTTCAGCGCTATCAAGACTGCCGGGTTTTGCCATCCCGCAGGGTAACGGGTAAGGCTTGGGAAATCCCCCCACGAAAATACAACCGATCGCAGGGCTAACGCAAAAGCTGGGGGCCGGAAAATGTCAAACGGCACATTCGGCCTGTTGATGGTCGCCGTGAAGTTGTAAGTCTTGAGTGCCTCCAATATACTTTCCGACCCTATGCCGTGCGGAAACACCATCACTTTATCATAGGGAATCGCTGTCAGCCTCTGGAAGCTGTCCATCCTGCTCAAGGCTTCTCGAAGTGCCGCGATTTGATCAGTCAGCGACTTACTTTTAAAATCCGCAAACTCCTTATGATCGTGATTATTCCCGTGAATGCAGATTGAGAATCTCTCTGGATGGCCCCGAACTAGCGAGGCAACCTCCGGTTCGCTCCGGTCGTAATTCCACGGGATGAATGCAATGGTCGTGTGAAAGTTGTGCTTCTGCATCTCCTCAAAAAGACCTCTATAGTCGAGATGCCCATAAGGCTGCCGCAGCCAGGCATCATCAATGGTCAGGTTTGCGTAATGATGGAGAGCATGCCATCCCTGTTCGCCGACGCAATACTTGATAAACATCATCGCTGGGGCGACGGTCGAGAACGCGTTCATCACATTGACTGTATTCCCTTCATCGCCAGTATCGCTGGGGGAAGGGGTTTTGCTAGAAAAGAAAACCCTGTGCGGGTCGAGGAAAGCCTGGATGAACATGGGAAAAACTTCTTTCTCGTCCCGCACGCCAGTGATCATTTGACCCTTGCTGTTTTGAGCCAACACAAAGTAGGACGTATCATTGCCAGGGAATGGTAGTTCGAGGCCGGATAGCTGCCTGGTGAGGCTCGCGACGCGGTCCACAACATAGAGCGGCCGACGCAGGCTCCTTGAGCGTCTACAGCTAACCAATGCGCCGCCGGACCAAGCTATCAAGAGAGTTGGGTCCGTCTCCGGTGTCACTCCCAGAATCAGCAAGGGCACATTGGCTCTGGACTTCCGAGATAGGGCTCGCAGCAGAGCCTCTTCCTTAACCAGAGCGAGAGCATCCGCCGCAACTACTGCCGCCAAGGTATCCTTTCTCTCGATTGCCCTGCTAAGTATATGATCGTCGTCTTTGGCAGTGACCGTAACCACCTGGAGGTCCAATCCATAAAAGCTGGCAGCTATTTCTAGCTCTTCTTGCTGAGTAGGTGTGCCGCCCGCTGAACGAACGAAAACGATGTCCGCAGAAAGGCACCACAGGGATGGCATCAGGATTGAGAACAGGACGGCGCACGCAATACGGAGAGAACGAATCGCGACTCTGTCAGCCTGAGTTGACCCCGCCTGTTTCAAGCCACCGTCATAGACACAGTCGCCGAGAGGCGGCTTCACGAGGGCGGTGTAAGGCGACAATCGAATGTGGAAGCTAATAATCTTTATCCTCGTATTCTCGGCGCGATCAATCGGCCGGAGAGATTTAGGCGCAAGAAACGGGGGGCCTAGCAGCTAACGGGGACCACACCACACGTTACGAAGCATGGTCAGGATGCAACGCTGCCAGATAAGCGCTAAGGAGCGCCTGTTTCTCAGTTTTCCAGTTCAAACCCTCTTCAATCCGCGCGCGGCCGCACTCCCCCAGGCGCCGGCGGAGTTCCGGGCTATCGAGCAGTTTATTGATCTGGTTGGCGAAATCGATAGGATCGTTAGGCAGCGCGTACAGGGCAGCAGAGCCTGCTATGCGCCTTCCCTCTTTCAAATCGAAAAGCACTACCGGCAACCCGAACGCCATATATTCAAGAATCTTGATCATGGTCGAGTTGTCGTTCAAAGGGTTTTTGGGGTCAGGCGCTACCCCCACGTCCGCATTGGAGAGATAAGTGGTGACTTCCTCGTGGGGAACCTGGTTCGCAAAAGTTACATACGGGTCCAGCTTCTTTGCGGCAACCATGGCTCGTAGTTCGGGAAGCTCAGTTCCTCCCCCGACAAGAACGAAGTGAGTGTCTTGTCGATTCTGGTTTTTGACCATGTGCTCGATAGATTCAACCAGCAGGGGCAGGCCGTCCTGCTTTGCCATCAGACCCACATACGCCACTAAGAACGACTTCTGGAGCTTGATCTCCGGCCGAACCGGCCCGCGGCGCAGTTTTGCCAGGTCGGGACAGTTTCGTACCACGAATACTTGTTCTGGCCTTTTTCCACCTCGCGTGAGAGCGATGTCCCGGAAGGACTCGTTGGTGGCGATAGAGACTGTAGCAGCCTTGAATGAGCAGCGCTCGGCCAGTCTGGTGAGCGCCCGGAGCAGACCCATTCTTCCACCGAACTTGACATCAAATAATTCCGGACTCAAATCGTGATGGTCGAAGATAAAGCGCACGCCGAAAAGTTTGAAGAACAAGCCTATCAGGAAAATGGTGTCTGGAGGATTGCAACCCTGCAGGATCCGGAACCTCGAAAGGGCGAAGACCTTTAAGCTAAGATAAAACTCGGCGACGAGCGCCAAAGTATATTCCAGAAGATGTCCGATTTTACCCGAGGATTCCCACGAGCGATGGCGATAGATGTGGATTCCTTCGAGTATCTCGTGACTCGTTGTGAAAGAGTTCTTCCCTTTGGGACAGATAACGGAGACCGAGTATCCAGCATCGCGTAGCGCCCGCGCTTCCCGCCACACGCGTTGATCAACGGGCACCGGCAAGTTTTCGACGATGATACAGACTCCCGGCGCGCCTACTTTTGTCATGGGTCGAGGGTTGCGTTAGTCCTAGGAGCAACGCATCACGTACTGGCGTGTACAGCGGTTGGTGGAAGCGACAAACAGGGGGGGCAGGCGCCACGCGCCCTTTCAAACGGGAACGGACCTGAGTCCATCATGCGCTATAAACCGTCACTTCCGGCGCATGCGCCGAAGCAGAAATCCGAGAGGTGGTATTCGCGGAGCCGAAGTCCAACACGTTTTGGGCAATTCGATCTTCCTGCTCATCTCCGAGGCCTGGATACATAGGCAACGAGAGGATCTCGGCAGCAGCTCCTTCACAAACCGGGAAATCCCCTCTCTTGTAGCCGAGATGCGCGTATGCTTGTTGAAGGTGAAGAGGGATGGGATAGTGGATTCCCGTACCAATGCCCGCCTCAGCGAGGTGCTTCTGAAGTGCATCGCGGTTCTGAACGCGGACTACGTAAAGATGGTAAACTGCCTTTACCCAGGAAGGCTCGTAGGGGAGGCGCACTTCCTGTTGTGCTGAGCCCAAAAGTTCCTGATATCGATGGGCGCGTTCGCGCCGTTTTTCGTTCCACGCCGCGAGATGCCTGAGCTTGATTTGCAAGATACCAGCTTGAACCGAATCCAGCCGGCCGTTGTACCCCTCCAGATCGTGATAATACTTCTGCGCCTGGCCGTGGTCACGGAGCATTCGAACCGTGCGAGCAATCCCATCGTCGTGAGTCGTCACGGCTCCGCCTTCGCCGCAGGCCCCCAGGTTCTTTCCCGGATAAAAGCTGAAGGCTGCAGCTTTGCCAATCGCTCCTGCCTTTTTCCAGGAGTTTTCCTTCCTGGAAAAGTACTCCGCGCCGTGGGCTTGGCAGGCATCTTCGATCACGAACAGGCCGAAGCGCTCGGCTAGGTCCGAAATGGGATCCATATCCGCGGGTTGCCCGTAAAGGTGGACCGGGACAATAGCAGTTACCGGCCTACCCAGCCTCTTGTTGTACACTCGGCCCGTAGCCCCGTCGACACTGCAGAGAGCCTGAAGGTAATGACGAAGCCGTTCAGGGTCCATGTTGTAAGTGCGCTCATCAATGTCCACGAAATCGGGTGTGGCCCCGGCCTGAGTGATGGCTTCCGTGGTGGCGATGAAAGTGTTCGGAACAGTCACCACAACATCGCCCGGCTTAACCCCCGCCGCGATGAGAGCAAACCGCACGGCATCTGTTCCACTTCCGACCCCAACGCAGTTTCGCGTGCCGCAGAATCGGGCGAAATCCTCTTCGAAACCCGACACCATGGGACCACCGATAAAGCCGGCTGTTTCCAAGGCCTGCTTGAAGACAGCAACCAACTCCTCTTCAAGCTCCCGATGTGGAGTGACGAGGTCAAGAAAGGGGATGTTCTGAACCTGCATGAGTTAGCACCTCCGGTATCTTCTGGTCCAGCGAGCGCAAAACCCTGGCCGGCGTTCCTGCCACGATCGTATTAGCGGGCACATCTTTTGTGACCACGCTCCCCGCTCCCACGATGGCATTCTCTCCGATGGTCACCTTGGAGAGAATCGTGGATCCCGATCCAATCGAGGCACCCTTCTTGACCAAGGTAGGCTCAACTTTCCAGTCAGCCTCGGTCTGGAGCGTGCCGTCTGGATTGGCAGCGCGTGGATAGGTATCGTTGATAAACGTCACGCTGTGCCCGATGAATACGTTGTCTTCAATTGTCACGCCCTCGCAAATAAAGGTATGGCTGGAGATTTTGCACCTTTTTCCAATGCGGGCATTTTTCTGCACTTCCACAAACGCCCCGACTTTTGTCTCGTCGCCAATTTCGCAGCCGTACAGGTTGACGAATTTTGCGAGCTTGACGTTTTGACCTAGCTTCACATCCGGCGAAATGCACAGGTAGTCGCTCATACGAGAACGGTTTCCCCCCTCAGCTTCAGAGATTCTCCTGCCGCCTCCAACATCTTGACAACACGCAACCCTGACACGCCGTCATTAAAGGGCGTCTCGTTTTTCTCGATGCAGTCCATGAAGTATGCCAATTCGACCTTCAGTGCTTCTGTCTGCTCGATCTTGGGCGCCCACATGTCTCCAGAGCGGTAGCTTACCAGCAACTCGTATACACCTTCTCTGCCGGCTATATTTACACCTCTGTCGTAGACTTTAACCTTCTCGTCGGCTTCTAGGTCATTCCACACCAGCATCTTCTTCTCGCCCCCGATCAGTGTAGTTCGGATCTTCACGGGAGATAACCAGTTCACGTTGATGTGAGCAATCGTGTTGTGCGGGAAGTAGACTGTAATGAAGGCCACATCGGCATGGGAATTCAGGTGTGTCTCGCCGGTCGCGACCACCGCCTCGGGTTCATTTTGGATGAGATAATCCATGATGGACAAATCATGCGGCGCGAGATCCCAAATTACATTTATGTCATGTTGGAAAAGGCCCAGGTTGACCCTCATGGAATCGTAATAGTAGAGATCGCCGAGCTCACCTTGGTCGATAAGTTGACGGATCTTCTTCACCGCGCCCGTAAAGAGGAAGGTGTGGTCAACCATAATCTTGAGGTCACGCTTCTGAGCCAACTCGATGAGCACCTCCGCTTGGTCCGAGTTGGAAGTAAAGGGCTTCTCGACGAAAACATGCTTTCCGTTTTCCAGGGCAGCCTTGGCAAGCTCGAAGTGCGTCCAAACGGGAGTGATGATGGCTACTGCATCAATGTGTGGAGAACGCAGGATTTCATTTGTGTCAGAGGTAACCTCTACACCTGGACAGGCGTGTCTTGCGCGTTTTTGAGCTTCTGGAATTCGGTCGCATATGGCGGCAACTTGGGCGTAATCGAGGCCATTCAGGTTTCTGACTATGTTGGGGCCCCAGTAACCATAGCCGATGACTCCGACACGAATCATGTTTTCCTCCGCAAGTTAAGGTCGCGACTGTTGTCGCTCGAACAAGTTCGAAAAAGAGACTTGCGCCATACTCAATAGGCACCGTCGCCCCGCAAGATAGCCCTGGGCGTTCGCAAAAGAATCTTGATGTCCATCCACGGAGACCAGGTCTTGGCATACTTGAGGTCCAAGCGGACCATTTCATCAAATCTCGTCTTGCTTCGACCCTCCACTTGCCACAGGCCTGTTATCCCGGGCTTTACTTCCAAAAAGCGACGCCGGTGCCAAATATCGTACTTTTCAACTTCATACGGAATTGGAGGCCGCGGGCCGACCAAAGACATCTCACCTTTCAGCACATTGAAAAACTGAGGCAGCTCGTCCAAGCTGGTTTTGCGAAGAAATCGGCCGACCGGCGTTACCCTGGGATCGTCCTGTATTTTATAAATGTCGCTCTGGCTTCCCGCCTGCGCCCGATGTCGGTTCCCCGAGATAAACTCCCTGACATAATCCTGGTGAATCTTCGCATGACTCTGGAAATACATCGATCTGAACTTCAAGAAGGTAAACTGAATTCCATACTGTCCCAGCCTTTGCTGCTTGAAGAGGATTCGCCCTTTTGATGTCAGCTTGATCGCAACTGCAATGATGAGGAGGAGGGGGGAGAGCAGGACGAGAGCGCTGAGACTCCCGATGATATCAATACTTCTCTTGATCGTTTGCGAAGTTTTAGCTGCCGGGCCCTGCGGGGACAAGTCGGGATAAAGATTCTTGTCCGCGGCACGGCCGCCGTTTTGGAGGTCCAAATCGTCCGGGAAAACATGGAAAGAAACGTGGATCATATTCATTTGTTCGAGATTGAGGTTATTTCGCAAGGCGGCGCAAACTCTTGAGTGCAGTGCGCTGAGTATGGAGGTCATGCTCCCCGAACCAATCTCTGTGCAGATGACGCCCACCACCGTGTCCTTCCTGTACCAGCCATGTAAATCCGTTTCGCGGGTTGAGGTCGAAAGCGCCCTTATTATGGAGTTGAGAACTGCCTCTCGGCCTTCACCCTGGAGAAGCTGGTCGGCATGCAGCAGCATGAGTACGAAACGCTGGCGAGAACGCGCACTCCTTTTTCTTTCTAAAGAAAGCACTTTCCTAAACATCTCCTCAGACTCGAGCGTAGAAGTGCCGTCTCCTGCGCGGCCAGCGTATCCATTAGTAGGGTCTAATTCCGACCTACGGGCTGGGGTCGGCTTCCGAGGTCCTGTTAAAGAGAGAATTCCCCAAATCATTGCATTCATCCTCTCTCGCTGGTTAGGCGAGGCAGCGTGGCTTGAAACAGGGGCCTAATTGTGTTGTTGGATTACCGCCCTAAAGGAAGCGCCTTGAATTGGTAGTCGATACCCGCCGCAACTTGATTGCGGCCGAGATTGTAAGGGTTCGGCAGATTACCGCTGCTTGTTTGGTGCCAAGTGAAATAGGAAATATGGAACACGGAGCCACGCAAGACGGGGCGATTGATAGCAATTCCGCCATTCAAGGCGTCAGTCTTATCATTGGCAAGCTGAAAGAGCGAAGTATCTATTCGGGCGGCGCCGGCTTGCAAGGCTGCTTCCCAGCGCCCCACCAGGCGTCGGCGAACACCCAAACTTGCCATGGTGTTTATCGCGGATGCGTATAGCCCCGCGCCGTTGGAAACAGACCTTTGGAACGATAGATCCAAGGCTGTCTTTCGAACTTGCTTGGTAATACTTCCTCCTCCATAGGGCTGAGAGTTCCCTGCAAGACTGACTCCCGGTGAGACCAGACCTATCAGGCGGAGGTATTCCAGCCCACCGAAAACGGTTACCCCAACAGTCGGAGACAGGCGGGATCCAACGGAAAGACCCGCGCCTTCAACTTGGGTTCGCAGCCGGTTACCGAAGGCTTGCCCACCGTGGTAGGTGCTATCTTGATGAAGCAAGAGGATGCCGAAGCTCGTGTGCGCAGTCACGCGGTATTGAAACGTCAGACCGCCACTCAGCCCGTTGCCGTTATACAGCCGCTGACCTGCTGTTTGCTGCCCGAATTTGCTCTGATTGTAGTCTGCGGACAATGTAAACGAAGTGCGCTGGCTCTTCGCAAACGTCAGGTCCAGTCCAGCCATGTTTGACAAAGTTCGCGTCGTGTAAGGGATAATCACCTGATTCAGAGCCGTTGGTGAGGAGGGCCCAGAAAGGAGCTGTTGTTCGGTAAGAGATGCATAATTGCCGGTCTGATAACTGGCGCTGTCGTGCAATCCCAGAATGACCCTTGAGGTCAGCCTATAGCCCAGGTTCAAATTCCCGGCATGATTAAGCCGGTCAAATTGATCAAATGTGCGGTAGAAAAGAAAAAAGGGCGTGTAGGTGAAACTGGCCGTCAGGCGCTCTGTCTGCCTCGAAATGCCGATGTTGGAGTCAAAAGAAAACTCCTCATCGCCGACACCATGGGAGCCTATTGCGAAGACGTTATCGTCATAAAGGACTGAGGTGCCCATGCTGAAGGAGACCTGATTGACAGGCGCTGACTCTCCCGCGAACTGAAGCGGGGATTGAACTCCGCTCCCATAAACAGTCGCTTGAGGAGTGGCCATTGCAGTTGGCGATACCGCTTGTGCCGCGAGACCAGCAGGGAACAAAGTGATGAAAGCCAGGGAGGAAATCAAGGTCCGGAGTGCCTCTGTCCAAAAGCGCGCCGCGCTCCTTCCGTCTTCACTGCCACGTTCTAAATCGAGATTTTTCTTTAGCATGTCGAGGCTGGAGTGGAAAGGCGCTACATGAGCATGGCCCACGCCAGCGTTAGGGCCCATCAGATCACGGTGAATGGACGCGGGAAGTTATTTTGCACGTTCATTCAGCCCCAGGCCCTCGAGAGTCCTGGGTTTGGTCGGCTTCGCGCGAGCATACGATTTCCCATATCCGTAGTACCTGGAGTACGCTCGGTTCAGCCCTTCTACACCATTGAGAATAACTCCGAGTATGTGATCGCCCCCCAAAACCCGGACCGATTCCTCTATGGTTTCTCGGGGTGTTTCCCCCGCCCGGGCTACAAGCAATGTGGCGTCGACCTGTCCGTTGAGGGTAAGAACGTCAGCGACCGGGGTCGTGGGGGGTGAATCGATCAGAATCCAGCTAAAGGAACTCGAAGAAAGACTTAAGATCAATTGCGAAGCGAACGGCGATTGGAGAAGACCTACGCTATCTCCCATCGGCTGCCCTGCCGGCAGGAAGTAGAAGCCCAAAGGCTCGATACGGCGGATTGCCAGCAACGGATCCTCACCGCGCCTAAAATACTCAGTCAACCCCGGCCACGGTTTTAGACCAAGCCTCTTGAGGAGTGTGGGCCGATACACATCGGCCTCGAGCAAGAGCACGGGGACTTTTCCGTTTTCCGACAACACTATAGCCAGATTCAAAGCGATCGTGGTCTTTCCATCCCCTGGAAGAGGGCTGGTAACAAGGATGGTTTTCAACTTCCTCGCTGCCTGAAGGCCCTTCAGGCGTATCTGCGCCAACCGGAACCTGTCGGCTCCAGCACTCGTCGGCTCGAGGTGCACAACCGCACGGCTCTCCGCGGAAACAGGGCTCACCTCCGTTTCCACAGGAAAGCAAAAATCGTCCCTCTCCCACGGCTGGACAAAATCTTCGGGTGAAAGGGAAGGGAGCTCCTCCCTCGTCTCAATCCCTGGCTTCAAAACGTCGTCAGGCATAACGGTCATCAACTCCCATGCGAGTTCCCCTCCTCGATGCGCAAGAAGGGGGTTGTTCGCACTTTCCTAACTCCGCCAATAAACAAACAGTTCAGATGCGCCGATCAGCAGACACAATATAACCCCGCCGAGCCACTCGAGCACTGTTACGAGCGACCGCCTCCGCTCTTCACCCTTACTCAACATAAGCGGCACGCCGAGCACCAAGGGAAAGGCGAAGATCCGTCGCAGCTCATGTTCGTCGCGGAGCGAGTGGTTTCTGAATTCAACGAAGAACGCCAACACCAATCCAACCGCGATTCCCGCCGCTAATCCAGCCAGGCTGATTTTCATACGAGGCGGATAGGACGGCCTCGACGGCAGGCTTGGTTGGTCGATTATGCGGAATCGTTGGCCTTGCTGGCGTTTTATCAAGCTGGTCGCCAGCTCGGAATCCACCTTCTTGTTCAGCAAATCGTTATAGTGCTGTTTGGACAGGTCATAGCCGCGAAGCAAATCCGCGAGTTGTTGCTCGCGAACTGGCGTCAGGTTGAGTCGGCGCTGATACTCCTCAATGTGAGACTGGATTTGCTTCTGCTCCGCTAAGAGGTTCTGGGTTTCTATACGGTTTGCTTCCAATTGGCTTCTGAGTTGCGCAGTAGCCGCATTTTCTTCTGGGGGGTTGGCGGGCTTGGGACTCCCCTGGCCGGCTTCAGCCTTGGCGTTCTCCTGAGCTGCCGTCGCTGCCGTCAGTAAGGCCTCCGTCTCCTTTATCTGTTCGTCGATTTTCACCACGTCCGGGTACTTCGCGGTGTACCGGCTCAAGAGATCGAGTTTCTCATTTTGCAGCCGCGCCAACTCTGCCTTTATCGTTTCGGCGGGGCTAGCGACTGCCGTTCCAGAGACGGGGCCACCTGCCGCAGCAATGTCTTGGTACTGTGAAAGTAAGGACTGCAGATAACCCTGCTGTTGTCTTGCCCGAGCTAGGCCAGCCATGGTGTTCTGAAGTTGTCCGTGCAACCCGCTGAGAATGGCTAGATTTCCCGCCTGCTGCTCCGGCAGTTCGCCCAGATTGCTCATCTTGAAGTCGCGAACACGGCTCTCCTGTTGCTTCAAATCTGCTTCAGCAACCTTAAGGTGATCCACCAGAAAGTTGGTCGTCCCTGTTGACTGTTCTTCACGGGACTGATCGTTCTCATTAATAAAGAGGGTGGTAAGTTCCTTCGTTACCTCTTGCGCTGAGTAAGGGTCACTGCTGGTGAACGAAATGTTGAAGGTACTTATATCCCTGGACCCAGGGGTTTTCTCCACTGGCTCAATCTTGATCTTGCCCCGCATCAGCTCCACTAACTGCTCTGGAACCATGCTCTTCCTTTCTTCTGGATAGAGACCGGATTTCTCCATAATCTTGAGCAGTTGGGTACGGGAAAGAATCGCGTCCGTCATGACCATAAGCGTTTCACTGAGATTGGTGGTCGTATTGTCAGTGACGTAGCGCTCAGGCACCTGCTGGCTTTCCACGAGGATTGTGGCCTCTGACTCATAGCGCTTGGGGAGCATGGAGGAAGCCGCGGCGGCAGCGATGGCAATGACCGTTGCAGGCAGAATCACCCACCAGCGGCGTCTTTTGAGGACTTCTAGAAGTTTATTTAGGGTGACGTCAAGACTTTCTTCTTGTTGCGGCAATGGACTTTACCCCCCTCGTGCGGATCGTCTTGTCACCGCGAGCGGAGACCCTTGCGTCAAGCCCCTCGGCTAGGGGTAATAACGCAGTCAACCTCTGCTTCGCCGAACTCGTAACTCTCATTGAATCCTGCCGCCTGGCCGCGATTCCTGCCTAGGACTCGGCGAAATGCTCAATTCCTTCTGGCTCTTGATTGGGCAGCTTCGGCCCCGGAAGTTGGGCTGAGGTGCTCATTCCTTATGTTCACAATTGACTGGCGAATTTCCAGTCCTGTCCAGAAACTTGCTGCTACGTAAGTGAGAATTCGGACGGGCTTCCGGCCGTGGCGTGTCTTGAGCAACAGCAGATCGATTGGGGCCCCAAACAGCAGGTTCGCCATCGGATACATGAGTGCTTTTCCCGCAAAGGGGCGCATCAGTGGATCTACCTCGGCTGGCTTGAAGCCATTTGGATAATGATGAAAGAAGTGATTCGTGCTTTGCGCATCCCAAGTCAAGGCGGCATGGACGGCCAAACTCAGAATGAGGGGGGCCGCTTTGTCGCGCAGGGCATTTCTCTCGTTTCGAGTTTGCGCGGCAGCCATCAGGAAGGCCATGTTATCGAGCCTTACACTCTTTGAAGGAAGCGTATCCAGACTCGGCCTGGTTGCTCGCGACATCACTGGTGATGTAACGTCTTTCCGGTTCAAGTCTGTTGTCAACCCTTGCCCTGGTACAACCTGCTCACCAGGGTTGGGAGGTTGATTAATGGAGAGAAGGCCTTGCTCGCAGACAGCTTGGCCATCCCGATCGAAAAAAAAGGAGCTCCCAGGCGCAGTTCCCAGCGCGCCCCCGACTTCCGTCTGTTCGCCGGGTCCATGAACAGCCGCTTGCGCCGGCACCGGTGGGAGTGCCGAAGCTGTCTGCGCCAGAAAACTAACTGAGAATAATATCACAGAAGCAGCAAAGCAACTGAATGTGCGCAAATCCCCTCCTAGGGAACGACTATTGTGTCTCCATTCTTGAGTTCCACGTTCTGCTCAGAGTTCTTGCCTTTTATCACTTTCTTGTAATCAAAATGGAGTGTCTGGGAAGGACCGCCGCCCTGACGCCTGATTAGGTAAATCTTGCTGACCTTGGCGAAATCGAGAAAGCCGCCAGCAGTTGCGATCGCCTCCAGTACCGTTGTGGGTTTCCCCAATTCATACTCCCCCGGCTTTGCGACTTTGCCCATGACGAGGTAACTTTGGCTCTTTACCTCCTGTACGATTACCGTGACCTGCGGATTGGAGATGTACTCTGTTAGTCGCTGGACGATCAAGCGCTGCACTTGGAGCGCTGTCAGACCGCTGACCTCCAACTCACCTGCCAGTGGGAGGGATATTTTGCCATCAGGACGCACGGTGACAGTCCGCGTGAGCTCGGTATCTTTCCACACATTAATCGCCAGCACGTCGGAGGGTCCGATGGTGTAGTCAGCGCTCGCTTGTTGGGTATTAGGCGGGTTGTGCTGACCGGCCGTTTTTCTACCACCTTGTCCTGACCCACTGGCTATCATGGCCTCAGAGGTTCCAGCGGGACTTGCCGAATCCGATCCCCAAGCATAAGTGACCGCAAAGGCAAGACTCGCCAGCAGCAGGAACCCAGCGCGCCAACAACTTAGGTTACTAGTTTTCATCTCAAGTACGGCGCTCTCCTTAGATTGCACTCATCTACCCAAAAAACACAATTTCACCGGGTGCCTTCGGCGCAAGCTTTCAGGTCGATAATCATGTTTTCCCTGACGGAGGGCTGAACCAAAGGCAAACTATGCGGCAACTGAAGCGTAAGGCCGATGCGGCTCAGCAGGAGAAGAGGAGATGCCACTTCTCTGCGTGCCCTTGCCAGATAGTTGTGCATTAGGCAAACGCTCAACCATGTCCACGTCCACTTCAACGGCGGCAGACTTTGAAAGCATCTCCACGGACAGCACCAATCGAAACCCCTGTGTTTTGCGGACCAGAATCCCTTCAATTCCTTCGAGCAGTCCCGATTTGATCCGGACACGGTCCCCGCATTTGAGAAACGGGTGTGGCTCGACCGGCAAGGAGCTTTCGACCAGACGGCGAACCGCCTCGATTTCTTGGGGCGGAATATTCGCCGGCCGTCCGCCCCAGCTTACGAGGGAGTGGATGCCGGGGGTCGTGACGAGGATCAACATTCGGTCAAGCCCCCCACGGATAAACACGTAATTCGGAAAAAGCGGAAGGATGAGCTCCTTTCGTCGGTCTTTCCAGCGGTGGATGGTCCGATACTGCGGAAGAAACACCTCGAATCCCTTGCCCAAAAGGGCTTGAGCGACCACTTTTTCATGCTGATGGCGAGTGTAAAGGGCATGCCACCAGCAGGGCAAAGGGCCTCCGGCGAGCTTGGGCATTTGCTCATTGCCCAACATCAAGAGCCACTCCCTGCTCGCCTAATTTGGCGTCCACGAGCGACGCCGGGAATTGTTCCCGCACCAGACATCCCGCGCTCCTCGGTGGTCAATGCACATGCGGCCCTGCCTTCGGTGGCAGATCGGTGTTCTCAGAAATTCCCAGTGGATTTCCCCCAGACACGCCCCGGCGAACAATCCGGTAATCGCTGATCGCGACAGCAAGAGCGATCGGGGTCTCCGGCGCATTCCTCTGCTCCACACGGACCACCGCGCCCTTGCAGCGAATCTCCGAGGCATGGTTCAGCTTGGCTCCGGTCGCGAGCTGAAGCCTTAGCTCGAGCGCGGTTTCAGGAACCATAGGGTAGGGCGAACGGAACAACACGCCGGTGTAGCTAATGTTCTCCGTCGTCCCCTCCAACCATGTCGAGCTGCGTGGTTGGCGGAAATATACTGGAAGATATAGTGCGAAACGTCTTGCACGCTCGGAATTGTGAAGTGATGTTTTGTTGGCCATACTGACCGCGGGAAGGTAAATAGTTTGCGAAACTCTTTGCGCCTCTCAGCGCAGAACGCTTACGCAAGCGATGCGCTGAGTCTCACGGCGCAGACTGGCGGGTCGCACCGTTGCGTCCGGGTAGGATAGAAGTAAAAGACGATTCACAGAAGGTCGGCGAGTGCGAAGGGATCCTCTTTCTCGGAGGAGGACGCTCGCAGGCGAAAGGACGACCCAACATAAAGCTCCGCCCTGTGACTTACAGACTTTCCTTTCTGCAAGCCTTGCTTCAGTTTTCCTGGGATGAAATCCGCAAAATCGTCCGAACCCTTGCCACCCCAAACTGGGTGCCGTATTTACCGGCTGCAACCTTCAGTTGGTCCTCGCGCTGATACGCTCTCTTTCCCGACAACGGGTTCGCACGTAAGAATCTCGTTTTCCCTATGAGGATTGGGCGGTATCGCTCGCCCGTCGCCCATCCTGCGATCGAACAAGTCGATAATGAGAAATGCTGATCGCGATTAGGTGACCGCCTTCCTCACTTCCGCCCCGTTCAGACCGCGTAACTGTACCTCGACAGGCCAACTCGGCAGCACGGTCTACCGTCTTCTCCCAAGGGAGGCGCAAATTCAATTCCAGATGGGAACGGGGCTCAGCCCAGTCCTCACCTTGGAAGAGCACTCCCGAACGACTGATATTTCTGGTGGTGCCGCGATGCCAGTCAACTTCACCGCCGGCCCGATATTGTAGCGGAATTTGCAATTCAAACCGTTGGGCTCTCGTCTTCTCACCTGGACCTACACCGCCTCTTGCGTCCAACATGGTTTTTGTCAATCCTGTTAGATTTCTTCTGACTTCACCAAAGACGCATAATCGGTCCGTTGGTGATCTCCCAACTCTTGCCACTTGATGGCCTCAGTTTAGGTGATTCAGAAAACATGACAATGGCCCGATCGTATCATGGAAATGGCACCCCCCCTGGCCATGCCATTAGCACTATAGGGTGCTATGCCAGATCTGAATTCAGTCTGGGGTCCTACCCTTGGTGAGAATCCTAATTATGTGGGGCTAATTGCCGCTGGCGAGTCCGTTATCGACGGCGTAAAGGACGAGTTCCAAGCGGTTGGAAACACCCAACTTATCAAATATGTTCGTCAAATGATGCTTGGCAGTGTTCTCACTGATGCCTAGCTCCCGCGCCAGATCCTTGTTCGTATAGCCAGCAACGATAAGGCCTATGACCTCCATCTCGCGGGAGCTAAGACCGAAATTTCGCCTAGGCTCTGAAGCGTTGCGAGAAGGCTTCATCCGGCGAAGTGCGTGGATAAGGTCCGAAACACCTTCCTGGCCGACCCAATACTGTCCTTCATTAACGCAACGAATACTCTTGAGAAGAAGTTGAAGCGCAGAATGCTTCAATACGATCCCTCGAACCCCCAGTTGCAGCGCCTCAACGACTTGCTCCCTTTCGATTGCCGCAGTCAGCATGATGGTCCGTGTGTCGGTCCCCAGTTTGCTCAGCTCTACTAGGACCTCAAGGCCACTCATTTTTGGCAACGAGAGATCCAGGAGAAGGATATGCGGCTTAAGTTGGGCAACTACCTTTACGGTTTCTTCGCCATCGACAGCTTCACCGACAATACGCATCCCCGGTTCAGCCTCGAGCAATTTCCGCAAGCCTTCACGGAACAATGCGTGGTCATCCGAAATGACGATATTAATTGTGGGCGCAGACTCTTCCATGGGCCGCCTAGGGTACCGGAGTCACTAATCGCAGACCCGATCCTGGAGCTCATCCAATCATGAGTTCACCTGGTCCACCGACAAGTCGACGCAGGCTCCGGTGCCAGACTCCGACTTCTTATTCCACTCGACCCGGTAGGTTCTTGGGAGTTCGTTGAAGCGCCACAGAAACTATCATCCTGGGCAGCCGTGGGCGACATGGGTTTGTGGCCTATGCTTGATATTATAAGTCTCGTGATGCTTCCCTTCGCCCACCAAAGCAGACTCTCGATATTACTCACCAAAATGTTAGGCATTCAGCGAGCGCATCAGCCCAGCCCCCCGTTGCCAATGACGAAATCTAACCTGTGCATGCCAGCACAGGAGTTACCTACACCCTGCTGAACCAGGATAAACTGAACTAAGCGCACTAAGTCTACCGGAGCACCCCCTAAATGTCAAGCGAGCAATAACTTGTGTGTCTGTGCATTACTACTCCAATGATACCCTTTTATGCAGTACAACGCCCCTGCCACCTGAATCGCGCCAGATTATCGCCCACCGACCTACTCCCTCCGTCGGTCCGCGCCCCGACCCTCGAGCGAACGGTCACTTCGACGCACGAGCGCCCGGGATGGTTCGTCCCGCAGCCCAAAGCATTCGGCGAAGGGGCGCGAACCAACCCGACTGCCCTAGAGCAGACGGGGAAGGAGAGATCCCCAAATGAAAACCAATGAAATTAGGAGGGTAGCACGACGGCTTACGTCTCGCTCGAGGGGGCGCTTTGCGCGCCATTTGACCCTACCGAAGTGACGACATGGTAGTACGTCATCCCCGCCGTCACATTCGTGTCCACGTAGCTGGTGCCGTTAATCGGCGTGGAATTTAGTGGGGTCGTACTCTCCCTGCCCGAGGTTGTTCCCCGGTAAACGCTATAGCCCACCACCCCAGACGTTGGGCATCATTCTGCCGACGGCTGACGGACGCGAGATCTGGCTTCGCCGCGTGACCATATCCTCGCCCGAACAAAATGAGGTGCTCAGAATTCGCGGAATTACCCTTCAAGAACGGCTCCAACTGAATTTCGAACGTAGCGTAAACTCGGCGGTAGCCAAACTGATTCTGAAGACGTTAACTGGCATTTACGCCATTCCGTGACGAAGCTGGGGTAGACTTCCCCGGGACATGGACCCCTTCAAGTGCCCAAGGGAGGGGATGGTCAAGGCACAGTAGCTTTCGTTTCGCCCGAGGGCGCACTCTGCACCCCGTCCGAGCCTACAGCAGTGACATAGTAGTAGTATGTCACTTCCGGCGTCACATTCGTGTCCACGTAGCTGGTGCCGTTAATCGGCGTGGAATTCAGTGGGGTCGTACTCTCCCCGCCCGAGGTCGTTCCCCGGAAAACGTTATAGCCCACTACCCCAGAGGTCGGGCTGCTACCCCAGGATACAATTACGTCCGGGCTCCCAGTGCCCGTGAGGTTCACGGTTGGCGGGCTGGCGCTGGCGTTGTCCGTAATGCTCAGCGTGGCCGCCTCCGCCGCGGGGACCGAGGGAGTGAACGTCACCTCAATCGTGCAGCTGGCTCCTGCCGCGAGCGAGCTGCTGCACGTGCTCGTCTCAGCAAAGTCGCTGGCATTGACTCCCGTCAGCGTGGGGGTGCTAATGCTCTGGGCGGTGTTGCCCGTGTTGCTCAGGGTGACGGTCTGAGCCGCGCTAGTCACATCGATGGGTTGGCTGCCGAAGGCAAGGCTGGTGGGCGAAAGGCTGGCTGCAGGCAGGGAGATGGTGTAGGTTGCGGTGGCCACGGCGCTGGTGGAATAGCCGCTGGCGGTCGCAATCGCCTCGATGGTTTCGGTGGAACTGACGGTTAGGGCGCTAGTGTACTGGGTGGAGGAGGTGGTGGGGGTGGCGCCATTGGTGGTGTAGTAGATGGTGGCCCCAGCGGTGGCATCGGAGATGGTCACGGTCTGGATTGAGGTGTAGGTTCCGGAGGCAAGCGAAAAGGACGGAGTGGCGGCGGGAGACGTGATGGTGTAGGTGGCGGAGGCGACGGCACTGATGGAATAGCCGCTGGCGGTCGCAATGGCCTCAATGGTTTCGGTGGAGCTGACGGTAATCGCGCTGGTGTACCGGGTGGAGGCGGTGGTGGGGGCAGTTCCATTGGTGGTGTAGTAGATGGTGGTCGCAGGGACGGTATCGGAGATGGTCACCGTCTGCGCCGAGGTATAGGTTCCGGGCGGGATCGAAAACGTCGGCGTCGGGAGGCCAGATGCGGCGATGCCGGTCCCGGAAAGGGCGACCCTCTGAGGACTACCACTGGCATTATCGGTAATGCTGATTGACGCTGACCTGCTTCCGGTACCCGAGGGTGTGAAGCTGACAGTAATCCTACACGCCCCGCTGGCCGCCACCGTACTGCCGCAGGTGTTGGTCTGAGCAAAGTCGCTCGCGTTTGTGCCCGTGATGGCAAGGCTAGTGATGCTCAAGCCCCCGCTCCCCGTGTTGCTCAGGGTGACGGCCTGATCCGCACTGGTCGTGCTCACGGCCTGGCTCGCAAAGTTGAGGCTGGTTGGTGAAAGGCTGACCGCTGGTGAGGTGGCCGTCCCCGAGCCAGACGGGCTGGATGCCGAGCCAGTGGCCGTCCCGGAAAGGCTGATCGTCTGGGGGCTGCCGCTGGCATTGTCGGTAATGCTGAGCGAGGCCGACCGGCTGCCGCTGGCTGTCGGTCTGAAGGTCACACTGATCGTGCAGCTCCTCCCCAGCCCCACCAAACTGCTGCAATTGTTAGTCTGGAAAAAGTCGCCGGCATTCGTGCCCGTGATCGCCACGCTGGTGATTTCCAGAATCCCGCGGCCGAGGTCTCTCACGGAGATGGTCTGAGCTGCACTGGTCGTGCCAACTGAGCGGCTGGCAAAGGAAAGGTTGATAGGGTAAAAGAAGATTAGTGGACGGCTGGCCGGTGGTGCGGCGGTCGTGGCGGAAAAGGCCACCGTACAGGGAACGGAGAGAAAGGCAAGCACGCTAATGGCCGCCAGAAGGACCATTGACTTCGTTCGTGCTTGTCGCAGCGACCTGGGTTGCCTGCATGGTGTCTCCATGCGGCGCTCGCTCCGGGTTAGAGGTGAAAAGCCGGCGTGGAAGCCTGATCGACCAGTTTCATATCTAAGCATCATGTTATTTATAACCCTTTACTTTCACAGTATGATGCAAGTTGAGCATGAGCCCGGGTCTTGCGTTCCCTCGTTGGTGATCGTGGCCGAAAGAGCTCTCCCCGGCATTGGGAGGGTTCTGCGTCAAGGCACATGCTTGGGTTTCATCCCAGATGGCGCGCAATTCCAGTGGCTGCCGCCAGAAGGGCGACGGAGGTCGTTTTGCCCTCTGAGGCTGCCCGATGTCCGTTCTCAACGTGCACGTCAAGTAAGGAATGGACAAGCTCACTCCACTTTTTTCCAGGGAGGCAAGTTGGGCAGCTTTCAGACTTGATGTCCTTTTTTCCACCGACCAGATGGGCAGTAGGTTCTTCAGCAAAAACTAGAGGAGATGAAGCAACAATGCTAATGCCCGGCAGGAAATGGAGAGTCATATTGACCCTTCGAACGCTTCCTCGCCATCTTGCTGGTGCCAAGGGCAGGGGTGCTAACTCTACAAACTACCCAAGAGTTACTCTGGAGCAAATGTGTCGCCATTCGCTGTTTCTGCTTGAGCTTGCGTATGTGTCAAAATCCCAGCAAATCTGCTGATTGCAACTTTCCACAAGGGCCGTAGGAGCTCTGCAAAGGTGAAATCTGAGCGCCCTGCGCTTTTTTGCTCAACGGTCACTCTTTACCTGTGCGTAAAGACACGCGGACACCTCGGCTCTGACTCAGCTTGCATATTCAGTTTTTGGAGTGTACTTGCCAAAGGATTCCAAATGGACCAAGCGTCTTTAAGGTTGCATACGACATCCATTTGGAACGGACTAAATTTCTGGCTTGGGCTGCCAGGAACGGCCTAGTGTAGGCGAGGTAATGCTCCAAAGTCAAGGAGGTCAAGACAGATTGTCGCGGCAAAATGAGAATGTCCTATTTCAGCAAAGTAGAAATGTCCTGTTGAACTCCGTCAAACTTAACGGATGGAAAAACAGGAGATGCTGATGTTGAGTGGGAAAGAGCGGGACCGGTTGAA